>ERZ761609.78-NODE-78-length-143835-cov-20.209814_pt1 | contig 143835 bp, 133 predicted proteins | sample MGYA00511163_ERZ761609 | MGnify/ENA primary metagenome ERZ761609 (study PRJEB28899, sample SAMN02445070) | bioreactor sludge metagenome | biome: EBPR sludge | place: Australia: Brisbane, Thorneside Wastewater Treatment Plant | collected 2011-12-16 ... | reverse complement strand
GACCACCGAGATCTACACTCTTTCCCTACACGACGCTCTTCCGATCTCTTGTCATGGCCGGTGATCTGGCGCGATCGCGTGTATTTCATCGAGCGAAAACTCGACGCGCGCGATGAACTTTGGTCGCTGCCCCTGAATGCTTCGCCTGCGGAACGCACGCCAACCCGACATTTGCCGCAGTTCACAAGTTTCGGTTTCCTGCAAACCAGCTCCAGGCTTGGGCTGATGTTCACTTCCGCGCAATCCGGCATCAGCAACATCTACGCTTGGAATGGCGAACAAGTTCGTCCACTCACCAACACCAGCACGCGCGCTTGGGCCGCGACTCACGATGTGACCCGCGACGAACTCATCTACTCGCGCCTGGATGGCGAAGGCTCACGCCTCAGACGTCTGACTCGTGCGGATCGCGAAGCGATGCCGGCCCTCAAACTTTCCGAGTTGCCGCGAACAGCACCACTCGTCGAACCGCTATGGCCAGTGCATCAGCCTCCCGAGCCCGATCTCGGAGACTTACAAAGCGAAGAGTTCACGGCCGCTCGCTATATGTGGCCGCGCTACTGGATGCCGTATGCGACCTTGCTTCCGGGTGGCGCGTTCGTGTCGGCCACCACCAGCGTCGGCGACCCGATTGGCCGCCACACCGGTGTCGGTCAACTTTCCACCGACACGCGAATCGGCAAGCCCAATGTGTTTTTGTCCTATTCCAATTTCACCACGCCGATTCGGTTCACCTTGATGGGTGATGACGCTTGGGATGTGTTGAGCGGCTTGGATCGTCGTTCCACCAGCGCGGATTTGACGGCGCAGTTTTTCATTCCGGGTCTGAGCAATTCTTGGTCGGCGGCCTTGAGCGTGTCGCGTCTTCGCACAGAGCTCTCGACATCCGGTTCAGGCAGCAGCGCCTCGGACGTACGCCTGCGCGCTGGGCCTCGAGTCGCCATCGCCTATCAAGATGTCTCACAGCGAGGGCATGAGATTTCGCCCGAGAGCGGCCGCATGGCACGACTCGCCTATCAGCGATTCCTTCCGGACTTGGGCGGCATCAGCTATGAGAAAACAGATTTTTCCATAGCTGAGTTTCTCTCCGCGCGCACACCCGGATTGAGCTGGCTACCTTCGCGCCACGCGCTGGCACTGAACGCACAGGCGAGCTGGGCCCCACAACTCGACCGACTTTTCTTGGGTCCCTCAAGCATTTCGCTTCCGATTGAATCGCAAAGTCTCAGTAGCCTCGGCTCGACTTTCGTGATGCGCGGCTATCCCTCGGGAAGCTTCATCGGTAAAAAGATTCTGCGCACGTCGGCTGAATACCGATTGCCGATTTCGCGGCCTGAGCGCGGCTTTGGCACTTGGCCCTTGTTCATGCAGCGCTGGCATGCGGCCGTGTTCGGCGACCTGCTGACGCTTGAAGGTGCGGTTTATGATTGGGAGGCCAAAGGCTACCGACTTCGCGAAGTGGGCCACATGTATGGCGCCGTAGGCCTGGAAGCGCGGCTCGATGCGACTGTGCTCTATCACGTGCCGATTCAATTCACCTTTGGCCTGCACTACGGTTTGGACAAAGTCGCCAATCCGAATGCCGTCTACCCGGTGATCTCCTTCACGCTTTAAGTTGTCGCTCGGATCGGCGTCTCCTTTGAAGCTTCGAATTGAACAGCGCGCGAATCCTCGTCGCGCTTTCAAAGTTCGAACCCCCGCGTTCAGCGGGAAAGGAGATCTGAAATGGGAAGCATCAATCGCGTGACCCTCATGGGATCGCTGGGATCCTCACCCGAGCGTCGACAAACTGCTCAAGGCAAACACTATGTGCGCCTGAGTCTCGCAACTCAACGTCGGCATCGGCACCCGCAAACCGGCGCCGTCACCAGCCAAACGCAGTGGCACGCCATCAACGTCTGGGGCAAAGATGCCGATCTTTGCCTCCAATATCTTGGCAAAGGCTCTCCGGTTTGCATCGAAGGCCATCTCTCACCTTACAAACGCGAAGTGAACGGACCGGGCAGCGAACTGCGCACGCACATCGCCATCGTCGCCGATCGCGTGCAACTCATTCCCGGCACGCGGGCCGCACAAATGGCCGAGCCCACTCACCTCTTGGATGAGGCTGAGCCCACAAACACCGAATTCGATGACTCAGCTTCCGACGAAGCTGCAGGCGATCTCGAAAGTGATTTGGCCAAAAGCGAAATGAACGGCAGGGCCTTGAGCCGTCTTGAGGCCCAAGAAGAAACAAAGGCTGGGCGTCTCAAACGAACTTCGGCGAGCAAGGCCTCATCTCAAGTTTGGCCGAATTAGTGTTGTCGTCTGAGTGACTCGCGGGGCTTGCGGCGCGTTAAGTTTCGCTCGCAAGCCCCTCTCGGGAGGCACTTCGATGCGGACTTGTATGCCGAAGTGGCCTCGATCCGGGGTCGTCGGGATTTGCCGCACTTGAAGCTTCACGCTCAAGTGCGCTTGCCTATTGACAATGAACAAGACTCGTCAGGAGATGGAGATCAGAGCGCTGATTCACAGCGTTAGTAGCCAGGAGGATCATCCATGGACGGCATCGATTTTCTCCAGAAATCGAGTATCCGAACAACCTCAACGGCGACGTCCGGATCGACGTCTCCATCGGCGGCCAATCCCATGAGCGGAGTCGGAGCTGAAATTCAAGCTCGCGGACCTCGCCAAGATCGCTTGGGTTGGATCAAAGAATTGGTGCGCTCGGAGATGCGCATGGAAGAAACCGGCGTCGTGGATATGACGCCCGTGTTTGATCCTCGCGCCATTTTGGCAACCGAGAGCTTGGCCTTCATCGAAGACATTAAGACAGCCTTCATCGACGCCTGCAGCGCCTTCAATCAGTTGAAGTCCAGCGCCTTAGGCCGCGTGAAGATTTACGCCGTGGCCAACACGCACGCTGACTTCATGCTGTTTCGAAACGGCTACAAGCTGATCGTCTCGGTGAAAGAGCCGGGCGCGATTTCACTGCGCTTTGTTTTTCAAGGCGCGGCCTTCGGTGGCTACGCCGGCGCGACAGCTGGCCAACAAGACGAAGATGTGTTGATCGCGCGCTGGGGCGCTTTCGGCGACCTCACTTGGACGTATCAAGACCAGCCCGTCAAAATCGAATATTTGGTGCGCTACTATCTGACGCGCTTCATTCGCGAGTCCGCGCGCTAAATTCGATGCGGGCCCTGCGCCCGCATCACCAGCTCAGCAGCCGCATTGGGCTCCCATAGACCCATAAGTTAACAAATTAAACTGAAGCGTCGAAACGCCCTTGGCGTTTCAGCTTTTGCTTTTCATCGCCTGTCGGCACCAAGCGAAAGCGCGGCGGGCGAATCGCCGTCACGCGCAGCCTGATGCGATCGCCGTTTTTCGAAGGACTATGCGTGTCGTTGATCACGCGAATGATGAGGCAAGAGGCCTCTGTCTCATCGCCAATGGCGAGCACTAATTCGCCCGGAGCGCTGGCATCCAGCACTTTGGCCTCGATCTCATCTCCGAGCTTGAGTTGGGACCAATCCATGTGGACCTCCGCAAGCAAAGCGCGCATTTCGACGAGCTTCAGACTCTGGGATTCTCGATGCGCGGGAACACCACTTTTCGAATCGGATCCGCAGCCGGGCCAGAACCAGAGCCAGAGCCAATACCAGAGGCAGAACTTGGGCCGGGCGCCGAGGCCGCGACACTTTTCTTCAGGCGCTCAGCTTCCGCACGAGCTTCTTGCAGAGCTTCGCTTTGCGCTTCAAACGCACGACGGAACTCATCGCCGACTTCCTCAAGGCGTCGCTCACTTGTCGGAGCCGGATGCGCCGCAGTCGGCGCTGATTGGCGATCATGGAGCGTCGGCGAAGAATTCGGATGCCGTGTGGTCAGCTCCATATCGAGATTCTGCATACCAAACTGCAAGCTCTGCAGGCGATCGACCAAAGCTTTTTGCTCGGCCTGCAAGCGCTCCAAGCGAAGCTTTTCCGCCGCTTGCGGATCAAGGCTTTGCGATGAGTCCTTGGGCGCTGCCGCGATTTCAGCCTTCGGCTCGCGGGCCCACTCGGGAAGATCTTCTTCGCGGAAGCTCAGCTGATCGCGATTCACCTTCATGATGAATTCGATCTCGTTCATGGGCAGCTGAGTTTCGCGGTGAATTTCTTCAGCCGCGGCTCCGCGATGCGCCAGTCGCGCAGCGTGAATGTACTTGCGCGAGTTTTCGCGCTCGATGATTTCATGGTGAGGAATCTTGTCCTGAAAGATTTCGGCGACCTCAAGACTTCGATTCATGGCCACGCCGATGCTTTGCATTTTCTGATCGGCATCGTGAATCTTCTGCTGCAACTCTTTGGCCTTCGCATCGACCAAAGTCATCATCTGCTGAATTTGCAGTTCGGTCCGATCATTCACATCTTCGAGAATCGCGATCTTCGAGGTCAAAAGCTGAAGACCTTTAGAGAGGCGTGGGTCATCTTTTGCGGGTCGATTGAGTCGAACAAAGGCGACATACAGAGCAATCAACACGGCAATATTGAAAAGGATCTGGATGAACATTACGGCGCTCACGAGCACCCCCTTTGGATATTGTGCCCAGAGGCCCCGCATTCGTCGACGGACCAAGGTCGGGGATCGCGCCGATCGCGCTCAAATTGGCGCTCAGCCAAGGTCGCGAGCAAAATTTTCTGAGCGCGGTGACTCAAGAGCTTGGTTAAAATGAAGACTATGAGCACGAACACCCGTCTTTCGAGCACTGAAGGAATCCGCATTCGCGTGAGCCGACTCTCGATGCGCGGCCTCGCCTTGATCGCCTCGCTTTCAATCGCATCGGCAGCGAGCGCTTCACAAACTGTCGCTTCGCCGGCCAATTCCGCGAAAGCCGCCGCGACATCCGACGCCGCGATCACCCCGCGAAGCCGAATCACCGGGCGAATCAAGCTTCATCGCGACTGCCAAAGCAAAACTCCGCGCGAGGGACAAGGCACTGGGCGACTCATGCTCTGGGTGGCCACTGAACTTCCACCCAATCTCATTCAGCAGGTCGAACTTCCCGCTGACGCCAGTTTTAGTGTCGATGTGGTGCCTGGCACCTATGTGATTGCCGTCAACAATGAAGCGGGCTGTGCGGCTCGACAGAGCCTGAGTGTGCGCGAAGGGAAAGAGCATCAGCTCACACTCGATGTGGAACGCTGGAAGCGAAAGCCGGCGTCCAGTGAACTCGCGGCACTCACCTGTGCCTGCATTCAAGCGCCTTGCAACTGCGGCTCGATGTTTCCCTCGCGACCAACTTATGTCATGCCGACTTGGAATCCTTGGTGGATGTACTACGGCGGCATGTATCCGAATTTTTATTACCCTGGCATGTGGACGGGTTGGGGGCTGCAACCGCAATGGTATCCCGGCTATGGACCGATCGCGGCCGCAAAACCCAATGTGTATATCGAGGCCCCTGGCGGACTGGAGTTGGAACTTCGCGTGAGTTTTCCGAAGCAAGAGCCGATGGCGACTTGGCTGGCCACCTCTCCCGCCGACAAAAACGGAACATGGAAAATAAAAAGCGAGGCTGACGGCACGATGTGGTCCGATGGCGCTCGCCACAGTTACATCTTTTACGACATGCGCGGCAGCGATCGCGGACTTCAGCGCGAAGCGGGCTTCTGCCGAGATCGCAATGAGGCGCTCAGCGAAATGCAACGCCTGCTTAAAGCGCGAGGCTTCAAATCTCATGAGGTCGCCGACTTTAGCGAGCACTGGCAAATCAAGCTGCCGCCCGGCGAACTCTGTGTGTTCCCGCAAGCCGAGACGGAGTTTGCAACGCTTGCCGATCTCAAGCTCGAAGTGCTCTCGAGCGCGGCGGGATCTGGAACAGCCGCAAAGACTCCGCGTATCGAGTACACACGTCAGCTCTTCGTCGTCGTTCCCAAAAAGTCCATCGATGAGCGCCGCGCGGGCGCCTTCACCGACTTGCCCGAGCAAGCTTGGGTTCCGCCTCGTGCACCCGCGAGCGTCGCTGGGGTTCGCACGGCGGGACCCAAAAAGATTCATGTGCGCGAATGGGGTGTCGCCTTCACCTTCGATTTTGCGACTTCGTCGGATCCGAAACCGCGCGCGCCTTGACCTTAGGCCTCGAGGCTTGACGAAGCTTTTTTTCGTCAAACTCGGGCGAGGCCCACATGAAAACGTTGCCTTGGCTTACGACCAAGACACTTGGAATGTGACGCGTGAACCAACGTTTTTCCAAGGCCAATGACCAACCTTGGAGCCACTTCAAGCTTCCCGTCGCCTTCGCGGCGAGCGCGGGCTTGGCTTTACGGAATTCGATCAGCTTTCGCGTCCAAGCGTCGCGAAGTGCGGCTTGCGAGTTCGCCAGCTGCTCGGCGGTCGTCGCAGGATCATACTCAATCCAGAAATCCGCTCCGCCTTGTAAGGCGACGAACGCCATGCCTTCAATTTTCGCCATCGAATCGGGATAAGACGTCGACCAGGAGTAGAAAACTTGCGGACGCTTGAAGGAGGCTTTGTGAGCTCGAGCTAACTCCGGCGGTCCGGTTCGCTCGCTCGACGAATCTTCATAGACAAATTGCCCGCACTCCATGGCCTTGAATCGCACACCTCGCGAACCTGAATTGCGCCAAATTTTAAATCGTGACTCAAGACTTGAGAACTTCACCTCGGCGACCGCCCAACCCAATCCGTCAACGCCGGTCCAAGCCTCCACGCCAGCGACCGAGGCTTCCTTTCGCCACATGAAATGATCCAAACTCTGCTTGCGAAGCTCCGCCGAAAAACTTCCTGGGCAAGCGAGGTTTTGCGACTCATTTTCCACTTTGCGAACGAACGCGTAAGTCGGAATGAGCAGCGGAGCTTTCTCCTGCGCATGAGTCTGGCCGAAGTCGAAAAAACTGAGGAAAAGGCATAAGCACAAAAAAGCGCGCCACAAACTCTGGGGCGCGCGCTGAGTTTCGAGGCTTAAGTGGGGTTGGTTCATTGAAGCGACGTTAAGAATTCACGCATTCGCCGAATGGCCTCGCGACCTTTTTCTTTTTCGAGCGCATAAGAGAGGCGTAGGTAGCCCTCCAAACCAAACTCCACACCGGGCACGGCAGCGACGAGCTTTTCTTCGAGAAGCGTCGCGCAGAGTTCGGCACTTCCCACCATCTTCTGATCTTTGTAGCGACGTCCAAGGTAATGACGAAGATCCACCCAGAGGTAAAAAGCACCTTCAGGCATGGCGGTTTTAATGTGCGGGACTTGCGCCAATTCACCGAGCAAAAAGTCGCGCCGATCTTTGAGAAGTTGGACCGTCTTGAGAACATCCTCATCGCCGTGCAGAACACCCTCGAGCGCACCATAGAGCGCTGGTGCCGAAGCACAGCTCACGGACTGCGAAAGATAGTTCGCCATCGCTGTCACCCAATTCTTCGGGCCGACAGCCCAGCCCACACGCCATCCCGTCATCGCAAAGGATTTGGATGCACCATTGAGCGCGAGAACTCGCGGCCTGAGATCCGGAGCCACTTGCAGAAGATGTGGCGCCAATTGCGCCTCAAAACAGAGACGATTGTAAATGTCGTCGCTGATCACTGCGACCTGAGGATGACGACGCAACACTTCGGCCAAGGCCGACAGCTCTTCGCGTGTGTACATCTTGCCGGTGGGATTCGACGGTGAGTTCAGCAAAATCGCTTTGGTTTTGGGCGTGATGCTGTTTTCAAGAATTGCAGGTGTGAGCTTGAAGTCACTCTTGTCGTCACAAATTGCGATACGAGGTGTGCCATCGGCCAGTTCCACCATAGTGGTGTAGCTCGCCCAAAACGGCGCGACCAAAATCACTTCATCGCCCGGATCGACCACCGCCTGCAAAGCTGCAAACAGCACAATCTTCGCACCTGAGCTGACCACGACTTCCGACATCTCGAACTCAAGACCCAGATCCTTAGACGTCTGCGCGGCAATCGCTTTTCGCAATTCCGGAATTCCAGCCGGCGGCGTGTACTTGCTTAAGTTTTTCTGAATCGCCTGAATCGCAGCGACCTTGATGCGCTCGTAAGTCGGCCAATCCGGCTCGCCGATCGAAAGAGAAATCACATCTTGGCCAGCGGCCTTCATCTCACCGGCGCGCGCGGCCAACATCAAAATCGGCGAAGGCTTCAGCAGTTGCGCACGTCGCGCGAGCGCCACCGGCTTGGCCGAGTTGGAGGCTTGAGGAGTGGTCGAGGATGGTGTCGGTCGGGACATGGCCGCTCCTTTTTCTGAGGGGCATCGCCCCGTTTTCTAGGGGGCATCGCCCCATTCTACGAGCGGGCATTGCCCGCAAATTACTCCGAGGGACCAGATCCCTCTTTGGATCGAGGCCAAAGGCCTCACTTCGTCGTTTTGTTCGACTTAGACTTACTCGAAATTGCTCCCGAGCGCACGCGTTCTCGGAGCGCGCGCAAAACATTCGTCGGCACCAAATCGCGAACATTGCCTCCGAGCGTCGCCACCTCTTTCACGGTGTTGCTCGACACATAATAGTATTCTGGCGAGGCAAAGACGATCATGGTTTCGACTTCAGGCGCGAGCTTTTTGTTCATATTCGCCATGACCAATTCGTATTCAAAGTCTGTCACGGCGCGCAGCCCGCGGAGAATCACGCCCGCACCTTTGCGACGCAAATACTCCACCGTCAGCCCAGCGTGCAAATCCACCTCAACGCCGGGAACACCTTTGAGCGCCTTTTCCGCCAACACGAGGCGCTCTTCAGGAGTGAACAAGGCATTCTTGGAGCGATTGCTCGAGATCAACATGATGACTCGATCGAAGGATGGGGCCATACGCCGGAGAATATCGATGTGGCCATTGGTGATCGGGTCAAAGCTTCCCGGGTAAACAGCGACTCGCCGATTGAACACATTTTTCTTCATGTTAACCTCAGCTCACCTTCTCCGGGGCTATCAAGATTCGTCATTGGCCCCTCATCTCGACCGGGCCACCATCATTCGCCACCATCATTCGCCACCATCATTCGCCACCATCATTCGCCACCATCATTCAACAGTTGTCGGGCCCGGCATAGTCCAAAAACTCAATTGTTTATCGCCATAATCTTTGCGCTGCTCTTCGACGAGCGGCGGATACTCAGCGTCCACGCGCTCATGCGAAGAGGCCTCCACCATCAGCATCGTACCTGGCTTCAACACCTTCGATGTCGAGAGCGCGACCAGCGTCTCATGCGCCAAGCTCTCGGTGAATGGTGGATCGACGAGAATCAAATCGAATCCTTCACCCTCATAGCGTTTGAGAAACTTCAGCACATCGTCACGAATGATTCGATGTTCTCGCCCCGCTTCGAGCTCTTCGACATTCTTGCGAATGATGTCGATGGATCGAGGGTTCAATTCGACGGCAACGACTTCGCTCGCTCCACGCGACAAAGCCTCAAGCCCGAGATTTCCCGTGCCGGCATACAGATCCAGAACACGTGCGCCTTCCCAATACGCCTGCCAGCGATTGAAGACGCTCTCCTTCACGCGATCTGTGGTTGGGCGAATGTGATCGGCCTTGAAACTGACCAGACGTCGTCCTCGCCAGCGGCCCGCTATGATGCGCACGCGGAAAACTCCCTCTTGCTCTGAGGCTGGGTCAACTCATTGGATAACACGCTCGAAAGCCCCAGCTCGAGGCCTAGCTCCTAGCGCAGATTCGTCGCGCCGCCAATGGCTGCGAGAAAGCGCTGAATCGCCGACTGCGAAGCCGGGCTGAGCGCGCGAAAGTGAAGCTCAAGAAGCCGAATGGCCGATGGCGATGCGGGCTTGCCTCCCGGCGAAGCTGAAGCTTCAGCAGGCGCCAGACTTCCACCTGTGAGTTGATTGTAAACTTTGACCACCACGCAACTGGCCGCGACACCGCCATGCTGCACGGGGGTTTCAAAGCTGATCTCGACGGTGTCTCCGGGTTGCAGATGCGTGCCCGCGACCTCGATCATGCAGCCTTGCGGAACCAGTTTCATGATGTTGCCGTTGAAGCTCGCACTCGCGGTCTTAAGCGCCGCGGGGAAGGGGTAAGCCTTCACTTTCTTGACCTGAGTTTGCGATGATTTCGCCAAAATATTTCTCCCTGCCGCGATTTGCTCCGCGGGTTCACAAGTGGGTTCACCGCAAATCACCAACCCGTTGTCTCGCTCATTGGCCGCCTGAGGTGCTTCGTTGCTGTTGCAGCTTTTCAAGCTTGGCCACAACTTCAAATATATCGGGAAAGGGTTTGGCGAGAAAATCATCGGCACCGCAAGTCATGGCCGCCTGAACACTTTCTTCACCTGTGAAGGCCGACATCAGAATCATAATCGGCCGCGACTCGACCTTCGTCTCAAGAGCTGCGCGAATCACATCAGGCCCACTGAGACCCGGCATCAACACGTCGATGAGCACGGCATCGGGCCGCCAAGCCAGCCAAGCCTCGAGGCCCGAGGGACCATCCTCCGCATCTCGCACTTCATGGCCACGCGAGGCCAACGCTCTCGACAAGGATCGGCGCACCAGTGGTTCATCATCCACAACCAGAACTCTCACGCGTTCAGCTCCTCAATCCGACTTCGCTCTCGCGCGCCGCACTCGGCAATCGAATCACGAACTCAGCGCCGCGGCGATCTTCGCGATTGGCACCTCGGAGTTCGCCGCCAAAACTCTCCACCACCATGCGACTCATGCTCAAGCCTAAGCCTGTGCCGCGTCCCGCAGTTTTGGTGGTGAAGAAAGGTTGGAACAAACGGCTCAACACCTCATCACTCAATCCAGGTCCCGAGTCTCTGACGACGATTTCAACGTATTGATCGGTTCGCCGCGAAAGCACTTGCAGCTCCAATCCAAACTGACTGGACGACGAAGCTCGTGCGCTTGGCGCTTCCGTCGCCGCATCAAGAGCGCGCAGGCCTTCCATTGCTTGGCAGGCATTGTTGATGATGTTGAAGATCACATGTTGAAGCAGATGCGGCTCAACGCGCACAAGCGCATGATTCGCTTCGGTCAGGCTCAAGTCGACCGCGAACTCGTGCATGGCGGTCTTCAACATGTTCGCGGCGCGCTCAATGACTAAGTTCACGTCCACAACTTCAAGCTGTGTGGAGTCTCGCCCCAACTCGGCAAAGTCCATCAGGTCTTTGATGATGCGGCTGGATCTCTCCGCCGCACTTTCAATCTCGCGAAGATCTTGGCGTGCCGGCTCGGGAAGACTGGCGTCGGCGGCCAGCACCTGTGCCAAGGATCGAAGTCCCGCAAGAGGATTATTCAACTCGTGCGCGATGTTGCCCGCCATGAGGCCGATCGCCGCCATTTTCTCGCCCTGAACGGCTTGACCACGAAGCTCGAGATTTTTGGTGACGTCGATATAGTGCACGATCGCCGCCGGCGCCCCCGCCCTCGCTGATTCCGAGTCGCGACTGATCTGAATGGGATAGCCGCTGGCTTTCAAAACTCTGGAGCCTCGGCGCACTTGCCACTCCAGGGGTTGATTGTCGCGCATCACTTCATGCACCCGACAACCCTGACAAGCTTCGCTTCGCTCAGCGAAAGCCTCATAACAGTGTCGCCCACCGTGCCGAGCGAAACTTTGATTCATGCGCACGGCTTGAAATGGCGAAGCCGAATCCCAAGGCGTTGCATTCACCACCAGGACAGGATCCGCGATGCCGTCAAAGGTCGATTCCCAAAGCTGGCTGGCCGCGAGCATTTCTCGCGACAAAATCACACGATCCAAGGACAGACTGATCGCCTCGAGTCGGGCCACCATGAATTGCGTGAGTTTTTGCAGCATGGCCTCATCCAGCGAATGCTCCAACACCAAGAGCGACGGCTGCGGTGAATCCGCCTGCATCCTTCCCAGCGGCAGTGTCAGCAGTCGCGCCACGGGTCGTCCCAACTCCTGTGCAAAGTAATTCTGATCATCCGCATCGTGCGAGCGAATCGACGGGCGAGACGGCCAGAGCCGATGCACGGTCCGCACTTCCCAAGTGACGCTTCGTCCGCTCCGCCCGAGGGCTCGCGCGGCGGATCTCGCGCTGCCACCGGCTTTTTGTCGCACAGAAAAAATCTGCGCACCGCTTTCCTGCGAGGCCACAGCTAAAATGGGTGGTCGTACTTCGTGAAAACTGCGCAGCTCTTGCGTGAGAATCTGCAGTAACTCATCAACACTTTCGACGGCACTCATGTCTTTGATGAACCGAACCAGCTCACGCGTCTCTTGCGATCGGCGATGCAACTCTCGCTCGGCCTCAGCTAAATACTTGGTCCGCTCTTGCACGAGCCGCTCCAAGTTCTCACGCAAATCCGCGAGCTGACGATTGCGAAGCCCAAGGTCACGTCGACTCTTTTCGTAAATCAGCTGGCGTTCACGCGCACGATTGAGTTGCTTGAGAAACTCCGCAATCTGCAAGCTGTCGCGATCCAAATGCGTCGAGCGACGCAACCTCTGTAGCCAAGTCATGGCCGAGATCGATAAAGACGGTGAAGCTTCGCGCTCCTTGGGCCTGTGAATGATCGCAACCGGCACTTGCTCGATGAATCGGCGCTGGCCGGGTGAGGCCGAGTCCTGCGATGCGGGCCAGACGTCCGAGACTTCCGCCTTCAGGTTTTCATCAGCCAACAAGATGGCCAAGGGTCGCGAGTCGCGACGCCCGCCGGCCGATTCGACCAACGACTCGGCGCTCGCCTCGATTGCCGGGTTTGCCGAGGCCCTGGATGCATCGGCGAGTGGCGAGGCGCTCTGATGATGTGATGCACTTGGCAGGCCGACACTTTGCGCCCACTGCCACCATTTGCCCGAAGTTTCTTGCAGAGCTTCAGGTGGGCAGATTCGCAATTGCAGGCCCGCGCGAAAGGCGGCGTCGCGGATGACTCCGTCAGAATCGACGCCCCAATAAAGCACAAGATCATTCGTGCGCGAGCTCACAGTTTGACTCTGGACGCGCACTTCGCCCTCGTCAAATGAACTTGCGACTTAGCCCTTAGGCCTGCATCCAACTCGACTGTTGGCGGATGACGGGTTCCCACATCTCAAGCGCCGCCGTCAGTTCATATTCCAACAGGTCCGCCGTGAGCACGTAATCCTTGCGATCATAAGCCTCAGTCAACTCTTGGACGACGCGAAAGAGCATCTTCTCAGCTTCGTGCCAGCGCTCCGCACCCTTCACCGGCTGCCCCGTTCCCGAAGCCGCACCGCGAGCATGCAAGAGTGTTTCAACGAACCAATGACAGCCCTCAATCGCCTCTCGAAACTGTTCGGCGGCCTGCTGCCAACGCCCGTCGCGAAACGCATGCGCCGTCGACAAACTCGCCTCAGTGAGCAGCGGAATGAAGGAGTGCGTGGACTGCATCGCCTGACGAATCAAGTTCTCGGGACGATCTGTTCGAATCGCGATCTCTTCAATGGCTTGTCGAGGTCGCTCGCCCATGCGGGCCTCATCGCCCTCCTCGAGCAAAACGCCGTTCACTGCGATCTCACAGATGACCTCGCCACGAGCGCTGATCTCTTTTTCAAGCTGATCGATCACTTGCGCCAAGTTGAGGCACGTGCCGAAGTTGGCTTGCACGTCCGACTTGTTCCACTTTGAAGTCCACGGACGGCTCTCTTGACTCTCATTCATGACCGATCTCCCGTTTCTGAGGCACCGCTGGCTCAGCTACCCCCTGATTCGACACTCCTAAATTCATCGACTGGCCAACCGAAGAAGGGTCAGAGCCCTGCATCCGGTCTTCACGCATCTCTTCACGATTTCTGTTCACGACAGTATCTGTCGATTCTGCGGATGACTGACTGCTCGTTTGCAACACGCTTTGGATCTGATGCAACAAGGCCTCATATTGCGCGTTCAATTCCAAACCACGCTCAATGAGTTCACGAACCGTTGCCGGTGACCAGCGAACCTTCTCCGTGCTCCACCAACGTTCGATCTCCGCAACGCGCGGCTCAACTCGCGCCAACGCCGATGTCATCTCGGCGACCTGATCCAAAAGTGTCGCGGAAACTTTTGCGGCTCCGCGGCCATCGCGCAGCGCCTCGAGCTGCTGACGTTCGACACCCGCCAACTCGCGCATTTGCTGAAGAGCATGGCGAAGCTCGAGTTCCGAACCTTGGCCCGTCGACGGAAATTCTCCGCCCATGTAGATCGCCTTCAAAAGTTGCCAGCGAAAATCCAAATCAGGCTGAGATGTCTCGTCAGCTGGCATCGCCAGCACGCCATGGGCCTCGCGCACCCAAGGGGCCCGAGTCGGACGCTGATCCAGAATGGCATCCACATGTTCGGCAATCGCCTCTGCGGAAAGGCCGAGCGTCACCACCACGCCGCCCTTCACCAAGGCACCCGTCTCCCAGTGATTGACTTCATCGGAAGCCAAATTCACCGCAGGAATGCCATAGAGATTGGCGAGCTGCAGAGGGCTGCTGTCTCCACCGACCAACACCGCCGCGCGCTGAACCAAGGCCATCAGCTGCGTGAGCGAAGTTTTCCCGGCCAAGGAGACGATTCGCGAGCGAGTTTCATTGTTCGACATTCGAGCCAGGATCGCTTCCGCAAGCGGTGCTTCGCCCGAAGAGCCAATCAGCACCACACGTCGATGCGTTCGTGCCGCCGGCCCATCGGAAAGCGCGCGAGCCACGACTTCCCAACCCTCAGGCGTGAGGGTCTTGAAATCTTGACTGGCCCCGATGTGCACAAGAATCGGCGCCTGCTGCTCCGGCGTCTGAACTTCATGCCAAAGGCGTTGGAAGTTTTCGTCAAGATCGCGAAGTTCAAATCGCGGTCCCGAAAAGTCTTCTTCCAGCAGATCCACGCCGGCAATCATCGAAAACAAACGCGTCAAGTGCACACGATTCGGTCGCTGAATTCCGACTTGCGCGTAGAAGTAAGCCGATACATCGTCGGGAATCGCCAAGGGCCCATCCGCGTGCCGAGTGTAACCGCGCACATCGATTTGGCGACCGCTGTCGGCGGCGCGCGTTTGCAATTCATGCGTCAGCCAAGATGAGAGCGTGGAGAAGCTCAAATTCACAATCAGCTCATACTGCTCGTTCGCAAGCTCTTGCATGAATGCATTGAGACGATCTGCGCTGGTGTGCACACCGGCGGAAGAAAGATTCATGAGCATGGGCTCGAGGTACTCTCGCGTCTCGAAAACTTTGAGCTCGCGACCGCTAAAGAGCGGCTCAGCGGCGCCCTTGAAGTTCTGACGGGTCAGAATGTGCACCTCATGTCCGACACGCCGGAGAGCATGCACGGTCGGCCAAGTTTGATAGAGATCGCCCAAGCGGGCGAGCTGGAGAATCAAAATTTTCACTTCGAACCTCGTGAGCCGGCTTTCGCTGGCGAGTCATTCTTCGTCGCCGCGTGGCCAGCGGCCTCAACATCTGTGCCGCCCGCCATCGTCATACTTCGAGCCTCATCACCCGCACGGTTCGTGCTCGCCTGGGCTTGCAGCGACTGAATTTGCTCTTCAACCGCGACACCCAAGAGATTCAAAATCCGCTTCGTCTGCGCGTTGGCCTCTGGCCCTACGATTTGCCCGGCTTCGTGGCGAATTCGACCAATGGCTTCATTGAGGCGTCCCAGCAACTCGCCCTTTTGCAGCGCCGAGTTCGGATCTGCGAACGGTTGTCGCAAGGGTGCCATTTGTCCGGGGCGTTGATCCATTCTTCGTGAGCCCATTTACATCTTCTCCTCAAATTGAGTCGCATCATTAAATTCGGCTTCTAATCCTCGAATCAGTTTCAATTGTAGTCCCACTCGCAAGCGCAGCTCTTCGACGGCTTCGACCATGCGGCGAAATCGAACAAAGGCTTGCGCGCGATCATCTTCTGTCAAAGTCTCCAGCGCCTGCGCAGCAAACTTCGTCACCGCTTGCTTCTCGAGCAGGCGGCGCATCGCGAGAATGGATCTGACCATCTCACCCAACTTTTGCGGATCCTGATACTGTGACTTGAGCGCCTGCAGCTGAACGTGCAAGCTCTGCACAATTCCTTCAGCGTGCTGAAGCATGCGCTCCATACGCGGCAGCGTGTGGCGCATCTCCTCACACGCGTGCAGATCCGCAGCGAAGAGTTCATCGAGAGCCAAACGCAGTTGTCGAATCTCCGTTCCAAACCGCAATTGATAGTCTTTACCCGTCCTGAGTTCGAGCGCGAGTCGTCGCGACGCTCTTTCCACTCGACGGGTCATCTCGGTCTCACTGAACTCAGTTCCCAATCGAATCGGCGTCGAAATGCCTTCGAGGCGCTCGACGATCAAGATCTCCGCACTTGCTGAAGTTACGCGCACCTCACCGGCGTGCGAGTTTTGGCTTTGCGAGCCTTGGTGTTGCAGGACCTGTTGTTGCAAGACTTTTTCATGCAGGGCATTTTGCAAGATTTGTCGATAGCGAGGGCTGGGCCGCTCCATGTCCAATCCCATCGCGTCCTGCACGCGCGCCGCCATGCCATGCGTTTCGCCATGAGTCTTTTCGGCATGAGTCTTACCGACACTCGTCTCAACTTGCGACGCACGCGAAGTCTTCGCACGCGTTTCCAGCGTCGACCGATCGGCCACCGTCGGCTTGGCCTCGGTCGGCGTCAGCAATTCGCGATCGAAATAGCTCAGCAGCGCACGCGTGGCTCGCACCACCTCTTGAACCGGCAAACTCTCGGCACAAGCGTGCGTGGCCCGATGACACTTCTCAGAATGTCCGCAAGGCGCACATGCTTCGCGAGATCTCATGACCACATCGCCGACTTTCCACGCGCCAGTGCGAAACGCGTCCGCCGAACCAAGAATCAATTCCAAGACCGGCGCGCTTGAAGCCGAGCCCAAGTGTTTCATGGCGGTGTCACCTGTTACCAACAACGTCAGATGATCCATCAAAGAGTAGGCCGTCTCGAGGTCGACGATCACCGCGCGTGCGTCAGCACCCACTTGCCGAGCCCGACTCACAAACTGATCAATGCGCTCTTTCTCGAAGGTTGCACCAAACACCAAGAATACCGGCATGACACTTGCCGCCTCACCACTCAAGGCGGTGATCCACTGAATGAAACGATCGTCGCCCCATTCCTTCTTGGCATCACTGGTGGAGATCTGCACGCCGATCAAAGGCGCTTCACTGTACTCGCTGAGGTTTTGCTGTCGCAAAAATTCCGCGGCCTGACGTCGCCCACTTTCCGTCTCTTGCAGGCCCGACGGCAAACTCGGCGCGTGTCCCTCCACGTAGACCTGAGATCCCTGAACCGCACGCCAAAAAATATCCACATGATGAAACGATTCGCGCTCGTCGACGTCGACTTGAAAGTTAAGCTGACGAAACCATGGCGAAGCGAAACTCGCGCCGCCAGTTCCCTCAAGGCACAAGCCGATCACCTTGCGCGCACCCACTAAGCCCGAGAGCCAAGCTGAAAGTCGATTGTGCGTGAAGTTGTAGACCACGTCGTACGATCTCGTCTGCAGATCCTCAACGAAGGCTTGCAAGCGATCATAGCTTTCAAAGTAGGCTCGCTCCGGCTCGCACAGGCCCGCCTGCAACTCCTCGCGTTCAAAGATCAGCACTTCGCTCACATCCGGAATCAGACGAGCCGCCGTGCGCGAGCCTCGATTGATGACCAAATCCACCTGCGCCTGCGGATGACGTCGACGAATCTCCGCGATGGCGGGCGCCGTCATCAGCAAATCGCCGATCCGTAAAAGTGAGATCACCAAAATTCTCATGCGCGCACCAACTCTTCCAACATACGAAACAATCGTCGCTCGGGTGCTGACTCTGCGCGATCCGTCCATGCACGCTGTAGGCTCTTCACCGATAGGAGCGGGCAGGTCGCAAGTTCCGCCAGCGCGTGCGGGCGCAGCTGAGCCGCCAGCTCAGGGCGAACTCGCAAATGCTCCGCAAAGGCGCGTGGCGTTCGCCCGAGTAAGGCCTCTTCCACCCATTTCAATCGCGGATCTCGCTGAAGCGAGGGGCGATGCGAAAGCACACGATAGGTTCGACCCGTGGGCCGCAGCAACGCGTCCAGGCCCGATGCCGAAACCCAACTGCGAAAGTCTGCCTCTTGCCCCGCGAGATTCAGTGCCGCGGGACACGGCACATGCTGAAGTTCAATGTCTCGACTCACATGCTGGCGCGCGAACTGAATCAGCTCGTGCGAGACATCGAGGCCCACCACGCGCCGACCTGAGTCCTTTTCGTGCAGCTTCTCGAGATGCCAACCCGATCCAATCCCCACCACATAGAGCGCATCATCCGTGCTCCAAATCGATTGCGGCAAAAGACTCACCCAACGCTCGGCCTCTTGGCCTGGCTGCATGGTCGAGGCCGTCGCCATGCCATCAAGTTTCGCCACGCGCAGACCGTCCCGAGCCACAACTTCCGTGAGCTTCGAGCCCTCTGCATGCATTCCAAAGTTCAACATGACGATTCCTTCCCCACCGATCTCACTCCTGCCGATCACGCTTGTGGCTTCTGGCTTCTGGCTTTTGGCTTTTGGCTTTTGGCCGCGTGTTTCTGGCCGCGTGTTTCTGGCCGCGCGCTCATTTGGTCACGCGCTCTTCTGGCGATCGCACCGACCTGGCCGATCGCTCGCCCGCGCCGCGACCACTCCATCAAAAATTGGTCTCCATCAGTCTGGATGTAGCGGAATTTTGCGACTTGGAGTTTTGTGAGTTCTCCGAACCAAAAGCGGCTGCGTGCCGAGTCACATCTGCGACGCGATCTTCTTCCACGCGCTCAGCCAGCTCCCGACGTAAGCGAATCGCATCCTGCATGGCCGGATCCATCGCGACCACACGCTCACACTCGAGCAAGGCCTCGGCAAATCGCCCCACCAACGCCAACGCCTTCACCAACTGAAAAATCAATTCCGTATCTTCTTGATTGACGCTGATGTGCGCTTCAAGTCGTGCGATCGCCGAGCCCAAGCGCCCGTCGCGCACGGCCCACTCCACCATCAACCGCAATGCCGTGCGATTGTGTGGCGCCAAATCCAAAGCTCGCTCCAAGTTTCCCCACGACAATTCAAAGTCGCCTTTGTGGCGATGAATCAGCGCCAAGCCCACCCATGCGCGGTCATTGTGCGGATTCTCCTCCAGCGCTGCGCGAAAGCGCTCCTTCGCTAAGTCCAAACGATCGCGCTGAATCTCCAGCGTTCCAAAGTTTACGAGCAGCACATCCGACTTGGGCTGCAGAACATGCGCCTTGTTGTAAAACTCTTCAGCGCCTTCGAAGTCACCCTGACGACACAGAATGTTCCCGACATTTTTGTAAGTCTCGAACAACTGATCTTCCGCCGGAATGGCGCTCGAGAGGATCTCCGAATAGAGCGCGAGCGCACTTTGATCTTCTTCCAGTTTGTACAACAATCGCGCGACATGCAGACGCGGATCCACTCCACCCGGCGTCATCTCGGCCGACTGTCGCAAGAGCGCCCGAAACACTCGCAAGCTCTCATCAAAGCGCCCCTGTTGCTCCAGCACATTGCCCATCGCTTCAATGCCTTCGCGATTCTGCGAGTCCGCCCACAGCACCTGCCGCAAGATCGCCTCACTCGCACCATACTCACCGTGCCGCGCCAGCAATGCCGCCTGCTTCAGCCAACCTGGCACACGAGCACCGCCATCCATCGCCGCCACTGCACCAGAGGCCGAGTTCACACGAGTCTCTTCATCCGCCTCCGCATCAAACTGCGCGACGGCCTGCTCGCGATGCTCCATCGGCCACGCCGAGATCCCACGCTCATTGGCCGCCCGTCCATCGATCCCGAGTGCTGATTCATCCGCATGCTCCACTGAAGCTCGCTGAACTTGAACGCGGATCACGCTACCGCCACCAGCTGTCGCTTGGCCTTCGCCCGCAATCTGATTTTGGCCTTGATTGTTTGGCGTCATCCCTGCTGCCATACGAGCCTCCTGCTCACTGGGGCTCTCGCCCACTTCTCACCTTTGGTTCTTTGGCCTCATGCCAAGATCGAGTCATCCGTCACCACATCTGATCCGCTTCGCCCGCGTCGTGCGCTTGATCCGCTTCGTGCGCGCCCCCGCCAAACCAGACTCGACCTCCAACTCATTCACCAAATCTGAAGGCTGCAAGCTCGAGGCCACCGAGACCAATCCCCACATCCACCACACAATACCCGCGACAAATGTCGAGCCCGACGGCCTCCGCCATCGCAACAAAGCATCACACGAAACTGAGTGAGGACTCGGCACGGAGTGGCCCGCGTGACCGCCTACGGCCTAACGACCGGAACAAGTCGTGGCGTAGAAATTCTGACGGCGAAATGACGACGATGGCGCGGGGGGCCTGTCAACTTTTAGACCCCTCCAGCTGCCACGCTTGAGTGTGCAAAACTGGCTCAAATTTTTAAACTTCCAGGCTAAGCCCACGTGCTTCGTGGACTTTTAGATGCCGCCTCAGGCGGACGGCATTGCGACGTTAACTCAACGTCAAACTGTCCATGATTGGCCTGTAAAAACAAGACCTTCAGACTGAAGTGTTTGGCACATGCACACTCATCCGTGGCAGCTCTAAGCTTCCTCATCTAACTGCGGCGCTGCCGGCCCCGAACGATACGCCGAGATCACACGTCGATTCGCCTTACTCTGCTGAAGCTCGCGAATGATATTCGACTTCTCAGCCTCGATGGCGGCGAGAACGCGCAAGTCCTGCGCGAGGATCTCCTTAGCCAACATATCCTTCTCGCGAAGAATGGACTGAATCTCTTCTTTGATCTGCGCGGTGACCTCGTCGTTCGAGGTGCGGCCCATTTCATCATCGATCAAAGCATCAATGCAGCGAATGATGTCGAGCACTCGCTCTCGTGAACCGTAGAAGGCTTCAACATTGTTGAAGTCGCCATCTGCGAAGTTCGCGAGCTCACTTTCATTGAGGTCGCAGAACTTGGCGAGAAAGTGGTTCTTCTCTTTGAGCAACTGTACGAGTTTCTGCATGATCCCTCCTGGTTCAGCCGACTTTTTCTGAGTTAGTTTTCTTAATTTGTTCGACGGCCTTCACCCAACCGTCATAGAGCGTCTCCAGCAGCTTCAGAGTCTGCCGAAGTGGCTCAGGATCGCCCGAAACATTCGCCTTGGTGAATTGCTCCGTCATAAACATGTAGAGCTGCTCGAGATTGCGCGAGATCTCGCCACCCACTTTGTGATCCAAAGTGTTGTTGAGCTCCATCACGATGTCATAGGCGCGGCCGATATACTGCCCGCGATCCGCGATGCGCTTTTCCTCAGCCGCCTGAATCGCAAGCTTCGTGAATTTGATCGCGCCCTCATACATCATCAACAGCAGCTTCTCGCGACTTGCACTTTGCACTTGGGTCGTTTTGTACTTCTGATACGCATTCTTCATCGATCTACTTGGCCCCCGCCCTCGTTACTCTTTCCTATCGGCTCCTCGCCGTCTCATCTTGAATCAACTTGAGTCCTGATCGTCATGCCTTCGCGATAATCCAGACTCCTTATCCCAGCAGTGATGTGACTCCTCCACCGCCGCCCGCTATGGCACTCGACACCGCGCCCTGGCTCTTGATCTTGTTCATTGTCTCTTCGAGCTTCGCGAACTTGTTTCGGAGCATGTCTTCTCGCTTGGAGATTTGCCTCTCCTTCGCTGCGATCCGCTCGTCCATCTGCCGGATTTGCCCCTCGAGTCCACGAGTACGATTAGCCAACGGACCGAAAGCCGGATTCGTCAGTGAGCCCAGCTCGCGACGGACGGATGCGATAAACCCCGTCGAGAAGCCATCGCCGACGAAGAATTCTTGCACGTCATTCGGGCGGCGCCCGAGCTCCGCATTGAACTTCTTCTGATCGAACTCCAAGGTGCCCGCGCGATTGAATTGGATACCCAATTGATTCAGCGTCTTCACTTGGCCTTTGAGCCCAGTTTGCGGCGATTGCACCAGCCGACGAATTCTCTGCTCGGTCGACCGTACGAGCGAGTCCCCGCCCAACGTTTTTGTTGTATCCGTGTCTTTGCCGATCTTGGATTGCTGCTGCAAAAATCCAAGCACCGCATTCATTGCGTCGACGAAGCCTTTGATCTTTCCGCTGACGACCTCGAGGTCCTCTTTGATCGTGATATTCACGGGGCGCCCGGGATTGGCTTGCTTCAGCTCTAGCGTCACGCCCGGAATAATATCATTCAACGTGTTGTCGCCAATTTCGAACTCAAAGCCATCGACCTTCACGATGCCGTTCTTGGCCTCGCTCTTCGCATCGAAATAGATGTCTTGATCGCCATCGAGGAAGTAAAGGCGTGGATATTCTACGCTTCGATCCGTACCCACGCCGTCCGCCGACAACACCAACTTCCATGGCGAATCGGGCTCCTTACGATCATTAATCACGGAAGCGCGAACACCGAGCTTGGCGTCGTTAATCGCCTTCGCCGCACCCTCGAGAGTTGAGTTGTCGCCCGAGATGTACACGTCCTTCGAGCCCTCGGGTGTATCAAACTTAAAGTAGCCCACACCAATCTGCGTCGTGTCCTTGTCGGGAAATCCATTGGTGATCACTGACGCCTTCTGCGCCAGCTGTACAACTTCAATGTTCCAGCTTCCTGGCTTCGCCAAACTTGGATCGACGGTACCGCCGACTGCGCCTGGATCACCGCTTTGTAGTTTCACATCTGAAAAGCCGCGCGTACTGGCGAGCTCACCGAGGGATCCGCGAATCGCGCCCACTTTGCTCGACAAGTCGTTCACCAACTTCAACTTGCCATCGAGCTTTTCTTTGCGCTGCTCCATCTGCTTCACAGGAATGCGCTCAGCTTCGACCAATTGGTCGACGATGTTCGGCGGCAAGCCTGTGTTGATCGAGCCGAAGCGGATGGTCATAGTGAGCGCGCCTCCTTAGCGCATGGAGAACTCTTTCAGTGTCGCCGGAAACTCGCGCTGCACGTGAGTCAAACGATTGGCTCAAGCCTTCGGGTGGGGTGGCGGGGGGAGCGTCAATAAATCGTCAGGAGCTGCCACGCTTCAGTGTGCATTGACCTAGACCGGTTGGCCCTAAGTCCTCATAGAAACTCTAGATTTGTGATTGATGACGAGTTCAAGCCTCGCGGCAATCGCCCCGAGCCAATTTGGCTAAGCCTTTCAGGTACTTTGCCCGCGCTTCGCACACTCAAGTGTGGCAGCTCTCACATGGCACGGTTCAACAGCCCGCCCGTCTTCCGAACGGCCTGGGCCTTCACAAGGCTAAGATCCGCCTCGGAAATACGTCTGACAACTCGACCATCACGATCGCGTACAATGACTATGGGAATGAGGCCTTCACCCGGCTCTTTGAAGGTATGAGTTTCGCCTCCGACGCCGGCCCCTTGAAAGACGAGTTCAAAGCTGAGTCCGGCTTCTTTCACGCCAGGCATAGCCTCGAGGATCTTCATCGATTCGGCAATTTCCTCGGGTGATAACTGCCGTCGACGCTGATCCCCTTGGTCAGCGCTCTGGCCATTGCCGTCTCGGTCCTCAGCCTTGTGCGTTTCAGTTTGGACGGCATCACGCGCGCGCGTCTCAGACGCTGATGTCAGCGTCGGCGTAGTTGGAATTAAACTGCGAACTGCGGCTCGCACGTCCATGCTCAACTTCTCGGCAATTCTCAATTTGGACTCGCGAGACGGAGGGCCGGGGCCGTCTCAATCTGGACCTTTGGAGCTGCCCCGCTTGATTGTGCAATCGACTTTGGTCCCGTGAAATTCGAGCCGGCACAATGAGAACGTCATTGTGATAGTTCGCATAGATATAGAGATGACGCCGCAATCCTCGGATCGTTTTGCTCGTATTCCAAGTTCTGCGGAAAAGACGACTGATGTGAGTTCGATTCATCGCCGCCGTATGGTTGAAACAAAAGAGAGGATCAAATCGACCCTCCTTGAGTTCCCCTTGGCCTGTCACACATCCACTTCTTCCAGGGTGCGTTACATGTACCGCGTGCGGGCAGAGCTCTTTCACGAGCAATGTGTAATGCGGATTTTCATCTGACTTTAGAATTCCACCCTTTACAAGTTGTCGGCTGACTTCCTCCAGCACTGTTCTCCGACAGGACTCGCGCTGATCCTCACGAACACCATATCTTTCCCTCGCTTTTTTTGCCAAGAGCCCGCGGGCCGGCATTTGAGCTGCCTCAAAGGAAACAATTCGACGCGTTCGCCCCGCCACGGCCATGGCAACCGAAACGGGATGATACTTCGAGTGCACATGTGTCTCGATTTCATCGACATACACTTCACCTACGCTCTCGGCCTTCGACTTGGCCAACTGAAAATTGCGATCAGCGAGATCACCGAGACGCGCAAACTTTCGCTCAATGGTCGATCGACTGGCCTTCAAAACTCTCGCAGCACCTCTTTGCGTGCAGTTCTCAGCGAGAAGCTTCGGCAACCAAACGTCAAGATCTCGGCGTTTGGATCGGTAGAAATCTGACGTTGTGGCAAATGAGAAAGTGCGCCGACAAGCGTGACAATAGTAACGACGTAATCGACTCCGATCGAATCGTCGGAAATAGAATCCGCGACGTCCGATCTTCGCCCCATCACAAGTTTTCGCATGACAATGAGGACAGCTCAGTTGCTTTTCCATGGTCTTCCCACCCCGTAATTCTTAGGAGCGGGCGCATTCTTCAAAGCTTATGCCCGCTCAGAGCGGGTCAAGTCGCACACCGAAGCATGGCAGCTCAAAGAACCTCCCGAGAGCCATGACTCTCGGGGTAGGTGTGGTTCCGGGAAGTGTCGCGCGATCTCGTCTTCGTCAATCCAAGCTTGGGCGACTCGACCAAACTCACGCGACCTCAGGAGACCTTCCCTAGCGAGTCCATCGACATTCAACCGACGAACTCACTCAACCTAAATCAAAACGAATATGGATACGCACTCAGAGATCGGATTAACCGACCAACTTGAGCGCATGCTGAGGCTGAACGTTAGCCGCAGCCAAGACACCCACTGAAGCCTGCTGAAGAATCTGATTCTTCGTCAGTTCGGCCGAGGCTGCCGCGATGTCCGTATCTCGAACTCGAGAGTTCGCTGCTGACAAGTTTTCATGTGCAATCGAGATCACGTCGGTCGTCGAGATCAGTCGGTTCTGAATCGCACCGAGATTGGCTCGATAGCTATTCACTTTGGACTGTGCCGAATCGAGCGTTTCGAGAGCATTCTGCGCACCTGACTTTGATGAGAAGTCGAGATCTTCAATGCCCAGCTCAGCCGTCGTCGCGTTGTTCTCGGTCGAGTCAAAGCTGATGCGGTCGTTGAAATCGTCATTCATAATGTCGACTTGGAAGTCGAACTGACCACCCGAACCGTTAAGCAAGTTGACCTTACCGTAGCGAGTCGACTGAGCGATCCGCTCCGCTTCGTTACGAAGCTGCTGAACTTCTTTATTGATAAATTCACGTTCGACATCCGACACCGTGTCCGAAGCGGCCTGTACGCCGAGTTCTCGGAAGCGTGTGAGGATATTCGAAATCTCAGACAAACCACCTTCAGCAGTTTGGACCATCGAGATTCCGTCATTTGCGTTGCGGCCGGCTTGCGCATAGCCGCGAATCTGAGACTTCAAGTTTTCACTGAGGGCCAAGCCGGCGGCATCATCGGCCGCTTTCGTAATGCGCGTACCAGAAGACAATTGCGCAAATGACTTGGTGATCTCGCGATTCGAACCAGCCAATGAACGTTGAGCTGTGATCGACGAAATATTTGTTGCGACTCGCATTCCCATGAGACTCTCCTGCTTTCTCGCGACTTTAGTCGCGTTTCGTCCCGCATAGACGACCGGGCCTCGAACCTACTTCGAGGGGTTGTTCCGGAGGCGCCATCCAAATCTGGCGCTCTTGGGTTGAACACGTTGGTGTGCAGTTCTGATTCACCTTCGATCACAGCGGAGTCTTCGCATCTGTCAGAAGCAGTCACTCATCTGACTTCGCTCGTCCGCTCGACCTTAGGTGCGTCGAGCTTCACAACCCTCTCTTCGGCGAGTCCGGTTACAACTTCAGTCGAGTCGAGCAAAACTGGACGATCGTCGCGCGACTTCTGGACCTAGATCGAGAAATCCGCGACCTTCATCCCAACTTGGAGCACCGAATTTCGGAATTTTCCGGACCTTTGTCGCGTGACGGAGGTCCCGTGCACTTTGGTCGATTGGACTTTGTTCGAGCTGCCACGCTTGAGTGTGCAACTTGGGTCTATGACCGTTGTTAGGTCGCGAGGATCTCTCTGTAATCGAGCTTTCGGTGAACAAATTGGCTCCGAATAGTCCGTAGTTCTCTGCAATGCTCAGCGAATTCACGGACTTTCGTTTGATCTTGCACACTCAAGCGTGGCAGCTAGGCGAATATCCATTTTTCGCCCCACAACCCTCAGACACTCTCCAGCGCGGAGTATTAAGGTTACACTAAGATGAGATGAGCACGAGCTTAAGAAACCCTAGACCCGAGCACTCATCGACGTGGATCGCCCGTACGGTAAGTCCGGCGCTCGCGTCGATCCGCAATGCTTTGCTCTCGTCGCTCTTTACGACGTTACTCGCGTCGTTACCCACACTAGTACCTACGCTGTTACCCACGCTGGTACCCACGATGCGACTCGCGTCTTTACTCACGATGCTGCTCACGCTTGTGAGTGCCGAGCCCGCGCGCGCGCAGATGGGTTCAGACCCGAACTCGTTCTTCAATAAGCAAACGACAAAGATCGGAGCGGGCCTGGTGATCTATGGCGGAGAAGTCGATACTTCGCTGACAAAGAAACGTGCGTACGCAGGTGAAATCAGCACCGAGCGCGGGAGTCGCTGGCTCCGCTTTTTCGGAAGAGTCCGCGGCGAGTACTCCACGGGCCAGACCTCGTTCTTGGACTCGGGCACATCGACGGATTACTCCTACGAGTTCATCTATGGCCAAGCGCTTTTGGGAGTCCGACTGAGCCTCTTACCCACAAAGTATTTTGTCCCCTATGTGTTTGCTTCGGGAAGCGGCGGGCTGGCGCACTTGTCGATCAACGGCACACCGACCTCGCTCAGGAAGTCACAGACCTCAACGACCACAGGTAGCGAAGTTGGAGCAGGCATTGAGTTGGAGTTTGGTGGCGACGGCGGCAAAAAGACTTTGCTCTATAGTGAAATTCAGTTGCGTCGCGGGAGCGTCGAGCTCGCTGGCCAACGCGACTTTTCACTCGAGTCGCTTCGTCTGATCGGAGGCTTTGGATGGTAAGAACTGAAAAGTCTGTTCATTCAAATCGCGAAGTCGCGCGAGCCCACCGGCCCGCATCGCTTCGGAGAGCTTGGCCGATTGTACTGTCTTTGCTCGCCACAGCCGCAACACTCTCCTGCGGAACGGAAGAGAAGTCGACCAGCAACACGAGTACGCCGCCTGCGGCCTCGACACCTCAGACCTATGTGTATGTGGCCAGCGGCACAGCTTACGCGGGCAACGGCATCACGCCTGCAACCGCGACGAACACCATCGTTCGCTACACGACAGCAGGAGTCTTTGATCGGATCGTGCGCGACTACACAAACAGTCCGGGCGATAGTCCGATCGCGATGGTGAACTATTCGACGACGACCATCTTGGTCCTTGTCGAGAACACATCGAGCCGCCGCATTGAAGAGGTGGCAAAAGATGGTTCCAGCTACTCCACATTTCTTAGCAACGGCACAGCACTCAGCGCACAATTACGCTCACTCGCGCTTTCCGCCGATGGTGGCTTCTTAGTAAGCAAGGGCACGGCCATCGAAAAGTTCAACAGTTCGAAGACCCGCATCACCGTAGGTGCTAACCCCTTCATCAACGCTCCCGCCTCGACTTGCGGGACCTCGACGACACTTTCTCCTGACATCGCCGTGCACTCTTCAGGCAACATTGTGATGGCGCATGCCGCGGCCTCGCCCAACAATCAAGTGAACTACATTTCTAAGAATGGCTACACGACGACTGCGGACTGCCTGAGTGTTGTCGAGGGCGCGTCCGCAAACCACTTCCCGACAGCCGTGCACATTCACTCGGGCGGCAAGCTCCTCGTCGGGTACTCGAACAATACAGGCCCTGTGCATCAGATCTATAGCTATGATCTTTCAAGTACGGCGATCACTGCGGCCGCGGTGGCGTACAACGATACGTCTGTGCTTCAGGGGATTTCCGAGATCGCGGCTGGCCCCGACGGCAGCGTCTTGGTTGCGGCCTCAGCACCCGCACTCAACACTATCGAGAAGTTTACCATTTCGGGCGCGACATTATCACGTGTCGGCACCTCCACATTCATCGGCCCCAGCGTCTTTACAAAATCCGTCACATCGATTTTGACCACGGAGTGATCAGGGTCTTGACGCAAAAAAGCCCGCGTCACTGAATTCTCAGCGCGCGGGCCAATACCTCAGGCCCATTCCGAGCCCGGGCCCGGGCCCGGGCCCTAAAAAACGCTTCAATGATTACTTCGTCCAATACTCGATGATGAGCGGCACACCCACTGGCTCCAGTGGCATGAGCGCGCGCTCGCCGAGGATCAGGCGATGGCGAAGGCGATCAAAGCTGAACCCAAATTGTAGATTGCCGGCCATCAATTGGCGCGAGCCGTAGGTCAGTGACATCGTCGCATAGTCAGCAGGAAGCGGCAGTTGGATCTCGCGCGCCACTCGTTGACCCATCGTCATGCCGACTGCCTCGAGCGCATCGCCGAATGCCGGATCACACAAGTTGGCGATGCGGCTTCCGCCGATGAGCTCCATGGCCGCTTCGATTCGCGTCGGCACGGACTCGCCACCTCGATCGCACTTTGTGTCGTTGGTCGGAATGAATGCCGCATGCAATGCGAGAGCGCCCGTCGGGCCGACCTCAGATCGCAGCGAGCCCACAAAGTCTCCAACCGAAATGAGTGCCGACGACCCGGGCTGACCAATCGTCGCCAGCGGTGCCGACTGATCGTCCGCATCCGTCACTAGCAAAATTGCCAGCGCCGCGTCCGCACGCCGGAATCCCTTGTTCGCGCCATCGCGAGTCGGCTGCTGCAAGCTCAACAGCACCGACGCAAATGGCTGCTCAGTGCCCGAGCCATTCGTCGTCATCGCTTTCTGAAGATTCTCACGAAGCGTCGCCTCAAAGTCTGCGTCCGCCATACTCGCAAAAGCCCGCTTCACGCCGATCAGCTGACCGGGTACATGCGCGCCCATGCTATCCGCACTCGTGGTCAACACACCGACATGCAGATCCGCACCCAACTTGGCAGCGGCCAAAGTCAGTCGATCCACGTTGCGCGCCAAATTCGCTTGATGCGCCGACATCGAGCCCGAATCGTCGATCACGATCAACAAATCGATCTTGTTCATTTCGGTGCGGACATCGACCTCCATGCGAATGCGCGTGCGCGATCCGGACGCCGAAGTCTCAACTTCGTTCACCGCCAACGCCGAGGCCACCGGCGCCATCCCAACCAACAACGCCAATCCCGCAAGCCAGCCACCCAATTGTCCGCGCGCTTCGCCCAGCATCGAGCCGCGCGATTTTCCGAAGCACAACTTCATACAAACTCCTCAACATGTTGATGATCGAGAGAGGGGAACCAATGCGGCGAGGTTCACTCAGGGTTTGCGGCGGGGTCATGGTTTGATGCGGTCGGTTATCTGACAGAAACTGCCATTCTTGAGTGTGCAAAGTGTCGAGGCCACCGCGAATTTAGTATTGAATATCAGCGACTTGGAACTTTCCTAGGCGCGCGTGGACTCGACGGATTTGGCATCGGGCTAAAAGTTCACCTCAATCAGGAACTTACGACGGTGTTTGCACACTCAAGTGTGGCAGCTCAAACGAAAAACCCCGGAGGTTTCCCCCCGGGGTGGGCTTGAGAGTCGTCGTCTGTGGGCTACGACTCACATTGTGAAACTGGTCGTTCTAACCTGAACCTCTCCGCGCTCGCCCTCGGCTCGGATCGGCGTTTTCTTTCGCAAACTTCTTCACGTGGTTTCGATCTCAAATTCCTCCGCAACGGGTTCCGGAGAGCATCCTTCCACATTCTTGCTCGCAGGCTCCACCGTCGCGCCTCGCCGCCTCGCTGCGGACTCTTGTACGCATGAGGACTCGAGATCACCACGGCGCGCGGGGTGTCGGCGTCGGCGACACAATCTTGCGTGCCGACGCTTTTCACATTGAGGCGGAGAGGGGCACCCGCGCTGGCCGGCCCATCTCACTCCGAGGTCCCACACCACGCGGGCGTGGGACTCTCATTCAAAGACTTGTTTCTGCGAGTTCACTGAATCATGTCAGGAGGCGGAGTGCGGCCATCGGCTGCTGGTTGGCTTGCGCCATCACCGACACGGCCGCTTGCTGCAAGATGTTCGACGATGCCAGCTCCGCACTTTCGCGCGCGATGTCCGCGTCGCGAATTCGGGAGAAGGCGGCCGACAAGTTTTCATACTGAATGTCGAGGTTCGACGTCGTGGTGTTCAATCGACTTTGGACCGCACCGAAGTCGGCGCGCATCTTACCGATCTCAACCAAAGCTTCGTCGACAGAACCGAGCAAAGATCTCGCGCTGCCTTTGTCCTCGACCGACACACCGTCGATGCCCAAGGCTCCGACTGTTGCGTCCGCGGACATTTGATAGCGGATGATGTTGTCGTCGTCGCCGAATGGACCGACGTGGAACTCCATCTCTTCACCTGTACCGTCGAGCAGTGTCTTCGAACCGAATCGAGTCGTCTTCGCGATTCGATCCGCCTCGAGGACCAACTGCTGAACTTCCTTATCGAGGAACTGGCGCTCAGTTTCGCCGATGTTATCGGACGCCGCTTGCACACCAAGTTCTCGCATACGAATCAAGATGTTGTTGATCTCGTTCAAGCCACCCTCGGAGACTTGCACCAAGGAGACAGCGTTGAACGCGTTCTGTCGCGCCATCAAAAGACCACGATTCTGACCTTTGATGTTCTCCGAGATCGCCAAGCCAGCCGCATCATCCGCGGCGTTGACGATTCGGCTACCTGAAGACAGAGCTGCGAGGGCGTGTGACCCACGAGTCTGCTGCGTCGACAGCTGTCGTTGAGCGTTAATCGCTGCAACGTTTGTTGAAATTCTCAAGCCCATGACGGACCTCCTCTTTCCACCTCTTCCGAGGTGCCCACAGACCAGAAGCTTCAGGTGCCCATCACCCGCTTCTGGTGGTTGAACCACTCCGCTGACGAGCCCATCTCGCCAGCTGATTGATCTCAAATTTCATTGCGAGCTTTCGCTCGCGTGTGGGACGCCCACCGGTGGTGCGATCGACGGGTGACTGTCCGTCTCTCGCGCCGGCGGGGCGATTCGTGAGGAGTTTGCTTTCAGTGACTGCTGAAGCGACTCTTCAGAACTGTCCCAACGTGCTCAAGCTACTTCTCGGCTTTGGTCCAGAAAGCTTGAGACCTTAGTCCAGCTCCGTGCGTTGCGCAGCGCGTCTAGTGCGCGATTCGACAAAAGGAAGTCGCTAAAAATTTTTTTTCAAGTACCGCCCAAAGTCCAGGTCCTAGACCTTCCTCGAGGGCTCGTGAGTCGGCAAAGTGCGCACTTCGGGAAGCCTCGAGTCTTGATTTGCAGTGAAGATCCGTGCGTCAAGTGGCGCTCAAGTGGCACCCAACTGGCGCTCAACTGGCGCTCAAGTGGCACCCAACTGCGGCTCAACCATCGGGCAACGGTCAGCTGCGCCTCATCCGCAGATGAATTCGCAACTCACTAAAGTGCCTGTGCCGCCCGGCCAAAAAACTCGACAAGCCAGGCAGCGCGCACAACGATGAGTTCTTTGAATTTGCCTGGGGAAAACATGACGACCAACGACTCGGCCGCGACTCAAACAACCGCCACCACTCCGACCGACGACTATCTGCGGCTGGAACACTCCAATGCAGATCACGCGCGCACCTTCGTGGTGAACTGGTGCCTCGGCAACACTTGCAACTACGCATGCTCCTACTGCCCCGATAATTTGCACGATGCCTCAAAACCATGGACCAGTTACGAGGTCGCGGAAGGTTTCGCGCGACGAGTGATGGAGCACTATGGGCCCGATCGGAAGTATTATTTCGAGTTCACCGGCGGCGAAGTTTCGCTGTGGAAGGATTTTCTGAAGCTGGCGGAATTCTTGAAGTCGCGAGGCGCTCGCGTCGGCATGATTTCGAACGGTTCGCGCTCGATGGACTGGTGGCAAAAGGCTCGACCTCTGCTCGATCATGTCTGCATGAGTTTTCACCCAGAAAGCGCGCTCGAAAAGGAAGATCATTTCTTTGAAGTGGCGAAGTTTCTCAGCGAAGGCCTTCGCCTTCACCTGAACGTGATGATGTCGCCCGAGAAATTCGACGCCTGCTATGCGGTCGCAACGCGACTCAAAAATATTCCTAACGTCAGCATCGCCATGCAGCCTTTGATCGTGAACTTTGGTTCCGAGCTCTATAAGTACACGCCCGCGCAGCATCACATCATGGATAAGCAATATGACTTGATCGTGAAACACATCAAGCACACGCGCGAGTTTGAATACTTCCGAGGTGCGATGCAAAAAGTCTATTCCGACGGTCGCCGAGTTTCACAAGCTCCGCACCGCTTTATCAACAACAGCCAAAACAACTGGGCGGGCTGGAAGTGCAAAGTCGGTCTTGAGCAAATCGTCGTCGACTTCGATGGCAAAGTCTTTCGCGGCTGGTGCTTGGTCGGCGATAGCCTCGGCCACGTCGCCGACCCCGACTTCAAGTTTCCAACAGAAGCCATCACCTGCACGAAAACCATGTGCCACTGCAACTTCGACATCATGGCGACGAAGTATCGAGCCAACGCTGCGACCGCCGCCGAATCGGGAGTTTCACCATGAGCCTCGATATCACGCCTGGTCGCCCACTTCGAGCTTACCAACCTGACGGAAAGTTTCGCGACTTCTCCACCGACGAGCTCGTCGGCCGCAAATTGAATTACTACGAAGGCTGGAAGTGCGGTGTCGGCGTGCAGAACATCCACATCAACATGGATGGCGACATCTACGGCGCGAGCTGCAAAGTCGGCGGCAAACTCGGCAACGTCTTTGAAGACTTCACGATCCCGAACGAGTGGCTGCCTTGCACGCGCAAGGTTTGCTCGTGTGGCGCGGATCTCTTTGTTCCCAAAGTCAAAGACGATGCGAACCGAACGCTGCTGAGAAAGTCGCAGGCGCTGCCTACACAGATGGAGAACAAACTCGAAGAGCTACAAACCGAGCACGTGGCCCTCGAACGCACACACGCCAGCGAGTACAAACAAGTTTACTGGGAAATCGGGCGCCGCTGTAACTACGACTGCTCCTACTGCTGGCCGTGGATTCACAACAATACGGAAAGCCACAAGACGCTCGAGCAGCTGATGAAGGCCACGCACCTCGTGGAAGAACGCTTCATCCGCGGCGCCAAGGTGAACTGGGTCATCTCGGGCGGCGAACCGACGATCAACCCCGCCTTTATCGACTGGGTCCGCTACATCGCTTCGTGCGAGCACCATCTCTCGATGCACTCCAATGGCTCGCGCCTGCCGGACTACTACCGCGAACTGATCACCTACGGTGATCTGAACCTCAGCGTGCACTTTCAGTTCTGGAAGAAGGAGCGCTTCCTCGAAAACGTTCGCGCCATCACCGAAGAAAAGGTCTCGCGCAAAAACCATGGCGTCGGACACTTCGAAGTGAAGATCATGATGACGCCCGGACGCCGCCAAGAGACTCTCGACCTCGAGGCCGAACTCCGGAAAGTCCCCGGATTCGTCGACTACTGCACCTGGGCCGTCGTGCCGATCCGCGACGGCAAAATGGGCGATCAGATCATGGAAGGCTATGAGCCCGCGGACTTTGAGTTGTTTGGTGACCGCCGCTAGCTGCCCCGCTTGAGTGTGCAAACTCTCTCAGCTGCAGCAGTCATTTTCTGAATTCCACTCGCTTTTTCGAGGCCACAGGCGTCCCAGACCGATATGTCGCGACCATTTGGCGCGCCAATCTTCAATTTCCGCTGTTATTTCTGTGACTTCTCAGCTCGCGGAGCGCGGATTTGCACACGCAAAGCGGGCAGCTCGAGGGAGGCCCCAGCCAAAGCCCCATACCCCCGCTCGTTCAGGTGGTGATCGCGCGGACCATAGAGCTGCGTGAAGAAGGCTTCGATCGGCTCGTTGGCCGCGCGGGCGGCATCGAGGATCACTTGGTAAGTGTCGAGGAAGTCCAAATCGAGTTCGGTCGCAATACCTTTAAGCAATGCATGGATGGGCGTGGGCTGGCCGTTGAGGCGATTGGGCTGAAATCCGACGATGATGAGTTGAGCACGCGGTGCAAGCGGATGGCGTTGGTTGTGATGCTCGACCCAAGCTTTGGCCTCGGCCAGATCCGACTTCAACCACGCCCGCATCTCAATTTGATCGCTGACGAGCAGATCAAAGAGACCAGGAAAGCGTTGATTGATCCGCTCAGCCGCCGCGCGCGTGTGATGCGCATTTTCGTCGACGATCATGCCGATCATCTTCGGCATCAGTGAAACGTGGGCGTTCATGGGCGGATAAGGGTTGGCCATGAGGTTTTGTTCGTAGACTCGCCAGGCGTATGCGGCGTCTTGCGGCGCACGCCCGAGCGCATCTTGGGCCAACAGGAAGCCTGCGCCAAAGAGCTCGGGCGCCCACTCCAGCAACATTTCAAGATGTTCACGATCGGCCTTTGAAAGGCCGCCGTTCGGTATGGCGAAGTTGGCGCCGATGAATCTTTGAATCCAAGGCTGAAGGCGCGAATCGATGGCATCGCGAGGGCGCGCACTCAGACGACGCTTCAGCTCGGCGCGTATCTCGGGAGTGAGGCGCAGGCCTTCACCGCCCGTATCGCGGGCGAGAATTTTTTCGATCAGCATTTCGATCAGCACGGGCCGGCGCCCGAGATCGCGGGCGCGAGCGAATGCGGCATCAAGCTGCGCCAGCAAAGTGGCGGGCGAGGCTTTAGGGTTTTGGCTAGTGAGATTGGCCTCGGCGACCACAAAGCCAAGATGATAGGGAAATTCGCGTTGGCCTCGGCGCAATTCGCTCTCGACCCACACGAATGTCTCGTGTTGAAGGTCACGAGTGAAGGGCTCCCACGGCATGAGATTTCCCATCCACGTCCAATTCGCCGTTAAGGGGTGTCGGGACAACTCACTGATTTCACCTTCACCCGTGGGGCTTGAGTACTCGTGCTCGTCGTAGCGAACGAGCATGTCAGTGAATTTCACCAGCCGAGACCACTCTGACAGAAAGTCTACGCCTTGGCGCAACCAAGATCGCCGGGCCAACCAACGTCTCCGTCCATGATAATCGAGCGAGTTCGCATCACCGCCCCAGAAAAAGATGAAATTCGGCTGAGTTCGCTTCAGTGAAGCGCGCATCAGCTGCACCAAGCCTGTAGACCCCATTCCGATCTTCGCCACCTTTTCGACTCTCAATGGACCATCCCACAGAGGTCGCAGCCGAACTTCCATTTGGTCTGCGACGGACTTGTGCGCGGGCGCGCCGACTCCGTACACATGCGAAGCGCCGATCCACAAAATGCGAAGCGGCCGCCTCTGTCGATTTGATGCTCCGACCGAGGCCAGGCCAACATCGCTCACATATTCAGAGTTCAGCGCTGTGCGTGGATCAGGAGCCTCGTCGCCGGCCGCATCGCCGGCCGCATCACCGGCCGCGCCGGTCGCGTCAGTCCCATCCGTCTCGCTGGAGACGTCGATCGCGGTGTTCTCAGGTGAGTGCGCCGTGACACTGAAACGCAAAGCGAACTCGGCGATAAGTAAAATTGCAATGAGCGGAAGCAAACCCAAAGCTAAGGCTTGCAGGCGGGAGCGGGGGCGACGACGCCGAACGGTGGTCGCTGATGAAGAAGTACGAAGAAGATCTGACGATGCCACTGACTTTCAAAGTAGCAGAGTCATCACAGCAAGCGAAGCGCTCGTTCGGGATTCATATTCGCCTGCGCAAGAACTGATATACCAAAGTCGTGAAGAATTCTTCCGCGCGCGAGCTCCGTGACCTCTTCGGCAATGTCGGCATCGGAAATTCGGGATCGCGCCGACGCGACGTTTTCGCGTTGCACGTCGAGATGATTGACGGAGAACTCCAAGCGGCCCTGCAAGGCACCAAAACCCGCGCGCGCGGCCGAGATGGTGTTGAGTGCATCATCTAAATCCGCGAGCACAGCTCGCGCTTCGTCTTGGTCAGCGACATCCAGTCCAGAAATTCCAAGCGAGTCCGCACGCGTGTCAGCTTCGGCGCGAAAGCGCACGACGTCTTGGTCAGTGGACGAAGTTGTACCGAGAAAAAACTCATACTCTTCGTTGGAGCCGGTGAGCAGCATCTTCTCGCCGAAACGTGTGGAGTTGGCGATGCGATCCACCTCGGCCAGCAACTGTTGGAACTCGAGATTCAAATACTCGCGCTCTTCGTCGCCGACAGTGTCACTCGCGCTTTGCACCGCGATCTCGCGCAATCGCACGATGATATTGTTTTGTTCGGAGAGGCCGCCTTCGGCGACTTGCAGAAAGCCGATGGCGTTTTCGGCGTTGCGCTTGGCTTGCATGAAGCCACGCTCTTGCGCACGAAGTCCTTCGGAGATCGCAAAGCTGGCGGGATCATCACCCGGTTGGCCAAAGCGTTGTCCGCTGGCCAAAGCTTTGAAGGACTTCGCCATGCTGCGCGAGTTTTCTTGCAAAGCTCGGTTGGCGGCGATGGCCGCGATGTTGGTGCCGATTCTCAGTCCCATGTGCACGCCCCCTCAAGTCGTGCAGCCCATTGAGAGCTGGCGAACGCGGCACTGCGGACGCGATCGAGTCACCTCGAATCTCCGCAAGTTCAAACGCACGTTACGTTCAGCTCCGACGACGACACTCAAACACTTGAGCGGAAAGCCCATCCCACCCCGGTGGTTTGAGGACCAAACGGGCCGGCGTCACCCCGCCCTTTGGTCGAGTCACTTCAGCAGTCTTGAGACTCTTCGGTGCGGCGCGTCAGAACTTGAGGGAATTGTGGCGCATTGCGTCTAAATTCAGATCATGTACAGTGAATTCAGCAACTTAGCGTCCGTAGATTTCACGATGCAGTTGCAGGCAAGTGAACAAAATTGCTCGGGCTTCGTCTTGTTTTAAGCCATCGAACTCGAAGCCACCTGGTGTCCCAGATTGAGCCACAGATTGTGTTTGAGAGTCAGCTTGAGTCGCCGGTGTGGCCTCGGTCGCTGGAAATAAGGCCACAAGCTTGGCTGTAAAGTCCACTTCCCGCCCCGGCGAAAGCTTGAGTCGTCCCGCGATCTCAGCGCCGGGTTTAATCTCAGGCAAGCCTTCAAGCGGCCACATGAGTTTCATTCCGCCCGCGGACAGATCGAGTAAATTCAGCGGCAACTCCGGCGCCACGCGTACGGCATGCACGCGCTGAAGAAAACACTGCACAACGCCGTGACGGATCGGCACGCGAAAGTCGCGTCGTCGTTGTTGTCGCAACAAACTCTTTGCTGCGTTGACTGTGATGGTGGTGAGTGACGAGTCCGCGATGATATCGCGAATCGCGTATTGTCCCGTGCTGATCGAAAAAATCAACTCCAGCTCAAGACCCGGCTGAATCTCTTTCGGTAAAAGCTGCGGAACCGTACTGGGCGAGGGCGCGCCCGAGGCGGCCGTCGGTGTGAGAACTAAGCGCGAGCCTTTGACAGCTTTGATGCTGAACTCATAGTCCCGCGTGAATCCGCCGGGCGCCACGATGCTGGCGAACACAGCGACCCCGCGCACGTTCGCTTCGTTCAAAACGCGCGCGACTTCATCGACATCCGTGACATTTTCGAAGGCGAGATCGGCCTGCGACATACAGCGATCATCTCCAAGTCAAAAGTGATTGTCGAGATCACAATTACGCACAAATTTGTCGGGTGCAATTCCGGCCACGCCTCGCAAGAAGCCCAAGGCCAGGCCACGAAGTCACCGCCGACACTTAGGCCGCACGATAATAGCGGCGCTTCGCTAAGGAACTCGGCACATGCGGACCGCGATGATCTTCGGTCTTGTCCGACAGTTGCGAATGCGTCTCGGCTTCGGCTCCCGAACTTGACTCAGACTGCATCTCAAGACTTGAGCCCGCATCATCATCGGCAAAGCGTTCCGCATGCCCTGCCGGATCGTCACCAATTCGCAAGACGTTTGCCGCCTCATTCGCGTCGGCCTCGCTCGCCAAGGCTTCCTCATCCGCCCATTTGGGATCTCGAGCTCGAGATAGTTTCGACTTTTTGCCTCGCTGCTCCTCAGACTTGTAGCGCGAAATTCCACGCTGCAAGCGCCACCGCGTCTGCAGATTCTCGCTGAGAAAACGCGCGCGATCCGAAGCCGCCTGCGCATCGCGACCTTCCAACACCTGGCGGTTCACCGCATCGACTTCTTCGCCCTCGCCGTGGGAAACTTTCGCCTGCGCTTGCGCTTGGTGGCGAATCAGCTGCGACAATCGCCTGAGCGCATCGCGAGTCTCATCGCCAATTTCCGTGCTGGTCGCCGAAACCGCAGAAGCCGCTTGCTCCGACTCCAGCGGTGCTGAGGCCGCTCGCAAAGACTTCATGCGACCGCTTTCGGCCAAATGTGTCTCAGTTCGCGCCAAAGTCGGCGGCTGAAAGGGCATGGAGCTGACTTTCATGCTGTTGAATGTAGCGAAGTCCGCTGGCGATCACTAGTTCCAGGCTTTCAGCTCGCGCATGAGCGCCGCAAAATCCGCGGCTGTTTCGATCTGAGACGCGCGGGCGCGCGCCTTTCGTTCCGCATCGATCATCAAGAGCGCTCGCGCCTCAGCTTGAAAACGCGCAGCTGAAGTGCGCGCGCTCATCCAAGTCTTCGTCACTCTCTCCGTCTCAAGCGCTTGAGCCAACTCACTCACGCCGCTCCCATGCAGCGCCGACACGCGAAGCACGCTTCGCGGCTGAGCATCATACTCAAGTGCGGCTTCGAGCTCGCGCTGAAATCTCTCCGCATCCGGTCGATCGGCCTTGTTCACCACAAACAAACGCGCAATCTCCATCAGCCCAGCTTTCATGCCTTGCACACCGTCACCCGACTCCGGCGTCAACACCACGCTGACATGATCCGCAACATTCATGATCTCAAGTTCATTTTGTCCCACACCGACGGTTTCCATCAGCACGACATCAAAGCCTGCAACGTCAAAGGCGCGCACCATCAGCCAAGCCGAAGCGCTCAAGCCACCTGTCGAGCCCCTCGTGCCCAGTGAGCGAATGAACACTTCGCGATCCGTCGCAAAGTCGGTGTAGCGAATGCGATCACCCAGAATCGCGCCTTGTGAAAACGGGCTAGAAGGATCGACAGCCAAAACGCCGACTTTCAGTCCGCGAGCTCGCCACTCACCGATCAATCGCGAGATGAGTGTCGACTTCCCCGCGCCCGGAGGCCCCGTGATACCCACGCGAAAGGCCAAGCGCGATGGCGACAACAGTTCTGGAAACTGCGCCAAGTACTTTGGCCCTTCAGCTTCCAACACCGTCAGCAAGCGCGCCAATGCAGGCTGATCTCCCTGCTGGGCCGACGAAAGCAATTGGGCAAAGCTTGCGGAATTCGACGTCATGAACTCACTTTCGCCGCATTCGCCGATGGGGAAAAGCCGCAATGCAGACACAAGACTCAGCGGCGTGTTGAGGGCCCAATCGCGGCGAAGCTGTCGATAAATTCGACATCATCCGCCGCGCACCACGCCCAAGGCCGCCGCAAAATACCCTGATATTTCAGTGGCTTAAGACGCGCCCCTCAGGCCGGTGTCGACGGCTTAGGCCTTGCCCTCTCTTCATCATGAGAAAGGTGGAGAGCATGCGCCGAAACGCCCAGCACCTCCAAAGCGAAGAAGTCCGATGGCTGAGTTCCACTCAGCGTTGGCTGATTGCATTCGCACTTCTCATCGGCCTGATCTACGCCCTCACTCCCGACGCCACATGGAAGCCGCGCCTCACTTCATGGTCGGATTGGATGCAAGACTCCGAACAAAGCGTGACATCTCGATCCGGCCGCTCTCCCCGAGGCCTCCGCGGCGATGCGCTCGCGCGTGCACGCCAGCGTCTCGCGGCCAAACGCGGCATCCCGCTCATCGACGAAGCTGCCGATGAGACCGCGGCTGCGCCCACGCAACAAAATTTAGCCGAACCGCAACTCGTCGCCAGCACCGAGACCAAAGCTGACGGCAAGACCGACGAAAAGAAAAAGACCGTCGACGGCAAAAAGAAAAAGAAGAAAGACAAAGACGAAAAGAAAGTCTCTGTCGCCACCGTCGATCGCGACAATTCCAAGTCATCGCCCACTGGCAACGCGGACGGCGCGGACGCTGGCGCTATGGCGCCGACAGCCGCTGGCCCTGCCGCCACGCAAACTGTCGAAGTTCGCGATCCGCAGACTTTGGAAGAATGGCTCAGCTACATTCTGCGCGAACCCAACTATGATCGCACCATGGAGCTGATCGAGCGCTATCAAAGCGGCAAAGTTGATCCGGCAACCTTCCACCTCGTCGTCCAAGAAATGCTTGAGGACTCGCGCAACAAAATGCACGAGCTGGCAGTGCTGGCCCTCGGCTCAGCCCCCAGTGCGCGAAGCTTCGTCATGCTCCACAACACCAGCCTTAAACAAGAATCCAACTCTGAGCTGCGCTTCCAAATCCGCACCTACGTGAAAGCTTACTCGCGCCTCGAGAACATCCGCCACTTGGTGCCGGTGATCTCGGCCAACATCCTCGGCGATAGCGAACTGGCCTTTGAAGCCGTCCGCCTGGTGCAAGCCGCCGTCGATCAACAAGTCCGAGTCCAGCGCGCCGGACAGCCCACGTCCTCTTCACTCGCGCCACTGCCCGCCTCATCACCGATCGCACGCCAGCTTTCGCTCTTCGTTCCCGTACTGGCGCGCACGACCTTGGCGGCCCAAGACTCAGGCCTCCGAAACGAGGCCGACCGCACGCGCCGAAGCATTGAGACCATCCTCGGCTCAAGCGGCACGGCTGTGGCTGTGGCCCTCTGAGAGCTGCCACACTTGAGTGTGCAAAATCCCCCTGTGGCCCGCGACATTGATGCTGATTTCAAAGCCTTAGGATGGGGGCGTCGCCTGGGGCCTCGACATGCGATCACTTTGGCAAAAGCCTCAATGAGTTCAGCGACTTCGACACGGCTTTGCACACTCAAGTGTGGCAGCTGGTGACAGAGCCCACGCCATCCGCCATCCTTGAGTGCATGAGTCGACGGATCGCGAACATATGGGTGGCCATCGTGGCATGTGTGCTGTGGAGTGCGCACGCTCGCGCCGCACTGCTGATCCCCAACCAACTCACGCAAAGCGACCGGCAAGAGGCCTTACGCATCATCGGCTTTGGGACGTCGTCGAAAGCGCTCTCGGACCCCTATCCGCTGGGCGGACACTTGGGTCTGGAACTTGGGCTTTCGCTGGAGACCGTGCCCACTGAAGATTTGGGTCGCCTCGGCAGTCGTCTGGCGGCGCCGCAAGCCGACGTGACCATTCCGAAGTTCACCATCGGCAAGGGCCTCTTCAATGATCTCGATATGTACATTCATTTCATGCCGTACAATCAACGCAACGAACTGTCGCAGTACGGTGGGCTACTTCGCTGGTCGTTTTACGAGGCCCCGGCGCTGCCGGTGTCGGCATCGATCGCGACACATTTCAATAGCGCCAATATCAACAATCAGCTCACGCTGCGCACTTACGGATTGGATTTGATGAGCGGCATCACCGTGAACGAGGTCTCGCTCTATATTGGTGCGGGAATTTTGCAGAGTTACGGCAGCTTCATGGGCGGAACAGCGGGCGTCACGGATACACAGCGACTTGAGACGGAAGCCGTTTCCAGTTACCGCACACTTGCCGGCGCGCAGATCCGCCTCAATCCGCTGTTCATCGCTTTACAGGTGGATCGCTCCAACCAAAGTGTCATGAGCGCCAAGCTCGGCATGCGCTTTTGATCCGCATGCCGTTGAGGCGGCCGATGCATCGACGAATGTCGCTGCGTCTGCGTCTGCGTCTTCGTCTGCTCCTGCGTCTGCGCTTGCTGCCGCTGCTGTTGCGTCAGCGCGGCGCCTGACTCCGCGCCGGCCCGCGCGTGCTCACACGTGGACCGCTGCACTAGCTGAGAATTTTTTTGATGATGCCCGTGGTGCTGCGCCCAGGCTGAAAGCTCAGCGACTTCACTTGGCCACCGCGCGCCAGCACATGCTCATGCCCGACGATTTTCTCGACGGGCCAGTCGCCGCCCTTCACTAAAACATCCGGCGAAAGTCGCTGAATGATCTCAAGCGGAGTGTCCTCGGTGAAGATGGTCACGTAGTCGACGCATGCGAGTGCCGCCATGATCTCGGCGCGATCCAATTCGGTTTGCACGGGGCGCTCGGGGCCCTTGAGGCGCTGCACGCTTGCGTCCGAGTTCAGCGCGACAATCAGCGCATCACCTTGCGCACGTGCCTCTTGCAAGTAGCGGATGTGGCCGACATGGAGGAGGTCAAAGCAGCCATTGGTAAAAACGACGCGAGCGCCGCTTCGGCGACGCTCGTTGATGAGCTCGGAGAGCTCGGCATGATTCAAAATCAATCGGCCCATCGGCAACGGCCCCTTATTGCTCCGACGCCGGTCCGGTCAGCGCCACCATTTCCAATCCGGTGAGGAAGTAGAACAAGTCGCGGCCCACCAGCGCCGACAGAATCGGCAGCACGATCAGGCCTGTCGCCATCGCCAAAGTTCCCCGCCACAATACCAGGATCGGATAGAACCAGCGGCGACGCTGATCGGCGCGGCCCACGCGAATTTCATAGGACCACTCGCCGAGCGTTGCCGAGAAAAATGCGCGCGAGACCAACACGTAAAGCAGGTAGCTCACGACGAACAGTCCGAGCATCACTCCGCCTGTCGTCAAATTCGTGGTGGAATTCTCGAGCAGCGCGATCAAGTTCGCACCGGTGATTCCCAACACAATCGCCAACATGATGCAGGTCACGCCCATGACCACCATGCCATCCAAAATCGCCGCTCCCGCGTGCATCGCCATCGCGCGCTCGCCGCTGACCTCGTCCGTCGCCGCCGACTTCACTTGCGCCATGCTGGGCGCCGCGATCTCGCCACCCAAGCCCATCGCCGCAGCGGCCGCAGTTGATGCGGCGGTCGGCGCGCTCACACCGGCACTCACGGCCGCACTCGCCGCCTGCGTCGCTTGGCGCGACATTCGGCTGAGGTGAGGGAAAGCTTTCGCCAGATTTTCGTCGATCGAAGGTGTCGTCGCCACGGGCTGCGGCGGATTGTACTCGGCGCGACCCAGAGGCAAATTCAACCAGCTCTTCTTCTCCGATTTCGCTGCGATGACCGGCGCGCTGGCACTCGCGCCCTGGGGATTTGCGGCCGAGGCCACAGGCGCGGACTTCGTCATCAGACCCGCCGCAGCTGTACCGGTGCGTTCTTTTTCATCGAGGAAATCCATCGCCGGCGGAAGGGCCGCGATCAATTCAGAAACACTCTTGGAATTGTGGCGCGGCTTAGCGCGCGACGTGAGATCCGCATTCATCGAAGAAGTCGCAGAACCGGAGCCAGCGCTCGCGGCATTCAAAGTGTGTCGTGGTTCCGTGCGAAGAGGTGGAGTCGCGGCTTTCATTTCAAAGCCGTCGTCTGCGACTGCGCCCCTGGGGCCCGAGGACTGAGCGGACTCGCTCAAGCCCAATTCATTGGCGGCAAACGCCGCCGCGCGAGAAGCTCCGGTCACGACTGACCCGGTAGCGGACTGCGGAATCGCACCACCCAAATTTGTGATGGGACCAAATGTGAAACTATCTTCGACGTCGCGTTCAACATCCACGGAGCTGGCGCGCTTATGAAAGCCAAGCCCTTCAGTCATCGGTCGAAAAACAAAATCATCAGCATCATCATGTGCCATCGAAGCTTGTCGTCCTTTGCTGCTGCCCGTGTCGGTGCCTGAGTTCATCGCGGCGTCTAACTTCGATTTCGACTTTGAGTTTTGCAGATCCATTTGGCTCTTCCTCATGCGCAATTTCCTTTTGCGCCCGATTGATCCTTGTTGTCGGGCCCGGTCTGTGAACCGCACCCGCGCGCCTCAAGCTGCTGGAGATGAAGTGCGCTTCGCTTCACGACTTCATCGTGGGCTCGCGCATCAGTCCTAACTCGAACCTTAAGACGGCCACCAAGGCCACGCAAGCCGTTTCCACCCTCAAAACCTGCTCACCAAGAGTCGTCGGCACCCAGCCAAGTTCGCGAAACTGCTCCACTTCCTCAAAGCTATAACCGCCCTCGCCGCCGACAAAAATCCACACGTCTTGAAGCTCACCGCGAGCCGCCGACGCCTCCCAATCGCGCAGCGCTTCGCGCGCCGACAGAGTCGGAATCGGGCGGCCATCCGCATGACGACCACCCTCATAAGCGAAGAGACACCGCCCGCCCTTGGTCCGGTTAATTCGTTCACTCAGCTCCGTACGAAACTCAGCGAGAGGCCGCGCCTCTGCAAGACGCATCAGCTCGCCGCGCCCGCACTGCTGAGTCGCACCGACGATGATCTTTTGAAAGCGCGATTGTTTGGCCGACCAAGTGGCGGCATCCGCGCGCAAAAAACTTTGCGCGCTGAAAACCGGCTGCACGCTCGCGACACCCAACTCGACAGCTTTCTCCAACACGGCCTCGAAGACGGGAAAGCGCGGAATCGACAGCACCAAATGCAAATGCGGCCGAGGCAGCGGCGGCACGTCGCGAACTTCGAGAATTCGCGCGACGGATTCGCGCTTACGCTCTTCGAGAATTTCAACAAAGTGGGCGCGCCCATCGAGCAAGACTTCAAAGCGATCGCCGACGCTTTGTCGGCAAACATCGCGAATGTGATGGAGCTCATCGCCATCAATCCGCACGTGATCGCCGATGCAGCGCCCCTCGAATTGCTCAGCTCTGAGCCAATAGCGCCTCACGCGCGCCTCCACATCGAGCTCACCCATTCGCCTTCGCGAGTGCGCGAAAGTTCGGTGAAGCCGGTGCGCGCTGCGAACTCGCGATGAAATTCCTCTTCACGATCTGTGAGAATCCCCGAGAGCAGCAAGTGTCCGCCCTGCACCACCGCGCGCGCCAGATCCGTCGCCAGCGTCAAGAGCACGCCGTCGATGATGTTCGCGACCACGAAATCATAGGGTTCAACACGCGACACATGTTCCGCGAGCGCATCGTCATCAATGCGCGTGCGCCGTGCGCTGTTGAGCTGCAAGTTTTCGCGCGCCGTACGCCGCGCTTCCGGATCGATGTCCAAGCCGACGGCCTCGCGCGCGCCGAGGCGCTCCGCGATCAGCGCCAGAATCGCGGTTCCGCAACCGACATCCAGCACGCGCGCGCCCGGCATCCAGCCTCGAGCCGCGACGATGGCTCGCGCCGCGAGTCTTGTGGTTTCATGTGTGCCTGTGCCAAAGGCCATGCCTGGCTCAATCAACAAGGCTTCGCGAGCTTCGGGCGGCACCGGCAACCAGCGCGGCACGACCCAGAAGGGATCGGCAAACAGAAAGGCTTGAAAGCCTTTCTTCCACTCTTCCAACCAATCGCGAGAATTCTCGACTGCGAAACTCAGTTGCGCCGACGCATGCAACTCGCGAAGCTCGCCTTCAACACGCAGTCTGTCGCTCTCGCTCGGAGGCACTGCGAAGTACGCCTTGAGATCAAGCTCAGCGGCCTCGACAATTTCCGGATCATAGCGCAGATCACGTTGTACGAAGCGCAGATCCTCCGCGACACCGTCGGCACCTGCCGCAAAAAGCAAAGCGGTCGCTTCATCTTCAAGCGACCGCGGCAAATTCGAAACGCGCAAAACAGCATAGACAGTGGGAGCCGACATGCTCCTTAAAGTATCAGACGGCTTGCGGCGGAGGAACGCTTTGCGTGCTGCGCGGTGGATTCACCGGCGCTGATCCCGGAGCCACGCTCGGACCGCCGGTCGGCGCTACGCCTGGCACCACGCTGGGCGCGGGGCCGCTCGACGAGTTGTTCACAGGCAAGGCCGATGCCGCACCAGAGGACGCACCAGAGAACGCACCAGAAGAAGCCGTCGCAGGTACCGCGGCCTCAGCCGCGATGGGCGCCACCAGCGCCGCGGACTTTCGCTTGGTCGATCGACGCCGACCTTCATTTTCCTTGGGCGCATCCATCGTCGCACGCTTGAGATCGACACGATCGCCGATCATCACAGCTTCAAATTCCAGAGTCGGCCGCTCATCATCGCGCAGCTCGTTCACCAAGCGCGCGACCGCGATATTGCGCTCGACATGAATCACCTGCAGCTTGCCGACGGGAATCGTGATGATGGCCTGCTGCTTGTTCGCGATCGGATCATGCACAGGCATTTGCCTCGCCACCGGAAGGAACTGACCCTTCTTGATGCCGGCCTCGACACCTGCACTGATGTAAAAATCGTGAAAAGTCGGCTCGTCGGGCTCCATCGGCAAAGATCGCCGCACATCAAAGATCACCGGCGCATCCGCGAGCGGACCACCATCATCTTGCTGAGCTTGCGCACCTGCGTTCCAACCCAAAACGAGAAACATCGCGCCCACGAGAAACTTCCGCGCGATCGAACAAATCCCTGTTCGGTTCATATGCCCGAATCCTTTCCTTGGCGGGCACCATCCTGGCCTCCCATGGAAAAGGGCCGTACTGGCCTCAGTCTCTCTTCGGCGCTCGCGCGACCGAACCTGAGTCAAAACGAGAAAGCCCGGACCGCAGTCCAGGCTTTCAAGACGTTTTTCCATAGGCCAAACGGCCTTTGGGAAAGTTGAGAATTTTAGACCGAGGCCTCTGGCCCCTGTGACGGCAAGCGAACCGCAACACCCCAATCCGCAGCCTGCGTCTTGATCGGCGCTTGCGGATTCTGCACGACTCGCATCTGCAGCTTCTGGAAGATCGGCTCGCGAATCGCGAGATTGTTATCCTGAAGTACGATCTGCTTCGCCATGCGCTTGGCGACGTTGATCACGATCGGCGCTTTCAAATTCGCCGTCATCTGCGTCGGATCATCGGGAATTGTGATGATGCTGAACGAGCGAAGACCAGGAATCGGCTCAGCGCGCTTGGTGTTGGCGGCGTCTTTCAACGGCGCCTCGACAGCCGCGAGCTTCGCGGTCGCAACTTGAACTTGCGAATGCAAACCCTGCAGGTACTCGCGCATGTCCAAGCTCTCAAGATCATGGCGCGTGAGATTCATTTGGTAATTTTGCGAGAACAACTCCGGTTCCAAAACTGGAAAGGCAATCTGCGGAACCGAACAGCTCTGCAGCCAAGCGAAGATTTCGTCGTTCGGATCATCGAGGAGAACAAACTGGCGCAAATCGGAGAAGCCGAGAATCCCCTCAGGGAAATGAATCAGATCTTCGGACTGACAGCGGACTACGCCGAACCTCGAAGTCTGAATCTCGATGGTCGCCATCATCAACCCCCTCATAGCGCTCGGCCAAAAGGCCCACGCCCCATATCCAACCTTAGGACACATTCCCCTCGCGCTCCGGTCAGTTTTTGGTGAAAAAAACCCGACCAAAGTCTCTGCGTCCCCTTCAAGCCTATGTAGGGGGCGAAGCAACGCGCAAGAGAAATTCGTGGAGAAGTCCGTAGAAAATGGCCGTAAAAGCCTTAGGATCAGATGTGGATAACTGCCAGTGAGGGTGTTTGTCGCGCCGCGCCTTCAGTCGTAACTCTAGGCGTAACTCTAGGCGTAACTCTTGGTGCACCTAGGGGGCGCTCGAGGTCCAGACTTGGCCGAGGCCCATGGCCTCGACAACTTCTTAGGGCTTCAAGAGTTTTGCCACGCCGCGCGCAGCTTCGCTGGTGGCCTGAGCCGACTCAGTGTTTTGGCTCTGAATGGCCATATAAACTTCTTCGCGATGGATTTTCGTATCTTTGGGAGCTTCGATGCCGAGCCGGACTTGTTTGCCCTTGATCTGCACGACGCGAATCTTGATGTGATCATCAATCGCGATCGATTCGCCCAACTTCCTTGTGAGTACCAGCATTCCGCGCTCCTTCAACTTCCAGGTCAAAGTCGTACTGTTCAATTCGAGCCGCTCGATTCGTTTGTCCCGGCTTTGTTCAGTTTGAGGTGTGAATTCAAAGCGTGAATCACAACTTCAATCTGCGGCTGGACCGGAGAATCGAAAACGAGCTTTCGTCTTCGTTGCTCTTAACGGACGAAAATTCGAGAGGCTTTAGCTATTCTTGCTAGCGGAGGAAGTCAAGAAGACTAGGCTGGATCAACTTACTGGACGAAGCGAGTGACGCCTTCAGTGTGCTTTCTGATTTGTTAAGCTCGCTAACAAGTTCGAAGGTGTCGACATCTTCGAGGCTCGAGGCCAAAGACTTGTTCTCCACGACACCTTTAGACAGATTTTCGCTAGCGCTGTTGAGCGTCGACATGCGCGTGCCGATTTCAGAGCGCGCCACAACCACCTGCGCCAAAGCCGAGTCGAGGCGATCTAGCGCCTCTTGCACGCCCTCCTTCGAGTTCGCGCGCAAACTGACTTCAAGATCGCTCAACACTCTGAAAACATTTGTTCCGCCCGAGCGCCAAGTCTCGCTGATGTTCTCAGCAACTTTCTGCTCATGCGCGCGTGGCCCTTCGGGCTGCGGTGGTGAAGGACGCAATTCGGGAAACTGCGACGCAGGCTCACGAACCGGAACCTTGGGTTCGTTGCGCCCAGGTGTGTCGTCCATGCTGGGCTCCGGCACACGCGGTGCGCGAGCTTCGCGACTCTCGCCCAAGAACACGCGGTTCCCCGGAACGTTCATCGGCACTTTGGACTCGCGATTGATGGCCACTTGAATTTCGCCGCCGTCGCCGAGGTAATCGCCGTCAGGCGTGAACGGCGCAGTGTTGGTGCGGAAGCCGCCGAACAAAAAGCGATCTCCCATTTTTCGATTGGCGACTTGAATGGCTTGGCCGCGCAGCTGTTCGATCTCGGCGGCTGTGCTTCGGCGCGTGCCTTCGTTGGCGCTGGCATCGTTGGCTTGCGAGATCGCCAGTTCCTTGGCGCGCATGATGATGTCGCCCATCTCAGCCAGAGACTGCTCGGAGAATTCGACGAAGCTCTTGGCCTGATTGATGTTCTTGATGAACTGCTGCGCGCCTTGCAGATCTGTGCGCGTCGCCAATAAGCGCGTCGCCGCCAGCGGATCATCGCTCGGCTTATTGATGCGCTTTTGCGTGGCCGCTTGGTTCTGCAGGTTCGACAAATCCGAACGGTTCTTCTGCAGGCCCGCGTTCACTTGATCGTAGTTCATCTTATCCGCAATGCGCATGGCTCATCACATTCGCTTGAGGTTGAGAACTGTGTCGAACATCTCATCGGCGGTTCGAATCAGCCGGGCACTGGCATCAAATGACTTTTGGTACTCGATCAACTTGGTGGCCTCTTCATCCAGCGACACACCGGAAATGCTCTCGCGAAGATTGGTGAGCTGCTTGACGATGTTTTGCTGCGTCTCCGCAGAAGTCATCGCGCGCTTCGCCTGAATACCCACCTTGCCGACCATGCTGGTGTAGAACTCGTCAGCCGTGGCCTCGCCATCCATGAACTTCACTTGCTGCAATGACGCGATCGCCGAAGCGATACGGTTATCACCCGCGGAGCCGGGTGCGGCCGCCGTGGCGATGTTGCGCACATCTTCCGCCACGCGCTGGTCGAGCTTCAACGAGGTTGACGCATGCCGGATGTCCTTGGGCAATTGGAAGAAGTCGACGCCCGAATCATTGTAGCCGTTGTAACCACGGCGATGCACTTCGTTGACGTTGGCCGCGAACGAGTAGGCCATGCGATCCAACTCGTTGTGAAGTTCGCCGATGACTTGATCGCGCACTTCGAGCAGTCCGCCGATTTTGCCGCCGGTGAATTGTGAGGTGACCACCAAAGGTTCGGCGCGCTCCGAATTGTAATAGACGATGTCGAGGGCGCCTTCGGCCTTCGTTGCGGTCTCCGGTGTCGGCGTCACTTCCAAGCGCTTGGCATCATAGCCCGCCACCAACAGCGCCGAGTTCCCCGCCGTGATCGTCACCGTCGTGTCTTTGCCTTCGGCCCACTTGATGTTGATGCGCTCGCCGATTTGTTTGAGCAAAAGTTCGCGGCGATCTCGCTCGTCGTTCGCGTGTCCGCCCGAAAGCTCAACCTGCTGGATTTTTTCATTGAGCGTCGCGACCTCTTTGGTCATTTCGTTCACTTCGGTCACCAGCTGCGTGATCTGCCCATCGAAATCGCGCTGCACGCTCTTCAACTGATTATTGAGGCGCGAGAAGTCCTTGGCCAGAAAGTCCGCCGACTCCCGCATTTGTGTTCGCGTCGCCAAGCTCTCCGGGTTGTTCGCCAACTCGTGAGCGGCGTTGAAGAAATCCGCGATGAACTGATTGAGTCCCTTGGTGGATTGTTCGTTGTAAGCTTGCTCAACGCGACCCATGGCTTCAGCTTTGGCCTCGGCATAACCGTTCACGCTGCGCTCAAGCCCCAATTGTTTTTCGATATAGGGATTGCTCACGCGCGTGACCGCGGCGGCGCGCGCACCCATGCCGTAGCGAAGCTTGCCCATGCCGATCGGCGTGTTGGTTTGCTGCTCAACACGTTGGCGAGAAAAGCCTTCGGTGCTCTTGTTGGCGATGTTGTGGCCGGACGTCTGCAGCGCGGTCTGACTGTTCATCATCGACCGCTTACCGATGTCCATCATGGCATGGATCTTTGACATGCCCGTTCGCCTTCCACCGACGTCCTTGTCGGTCCGCGGACCCTACCGCGATTCCGTAACTCAATGCCCCTTCAGCATCCTGCTGTCGGTAGCCCGGGCGTTACGCTTCCCGGTTGACGAGGGCACCGCCCTCAACACGCCCAGCGACTGAGCCATGCTTTTCGTAAGTCGATTTGGGAGCCAAGCCTTCTTTGACGGCTTCCATAGCGCCCGTGATGTGGCGCAAAGCGCTCTGCACCAGCTCTTCATTTTGCTTGTTCACTTCCGCCACACGGCGAACCAGAAGTTCCAACACCGAATGCAAATTGCGTAGCCGATCGCCACGTTCGCCGGGCATCTTCGCGGCCAACTCGAGCAATCGCGGCTGATCGACGTCGCCGCCCAAAATCTGCGCCATCTCGCGCGCGGATTTCATGCGTGAGTTTTCGAGTGTGCGAATGCGAACGAGCAACGCGTCCTTCGATTTATTATTTTCGTTGAGCTCATCCAGTCGCGAGTCGGTGAGGATTTCCTTTTCACGACGGACCACATCGAGAAGCGACCGATAGATTTTCACCAAGTCGTCCAATGTGCCTGAAAGCTCTTTATAAGAGCTTTCCAGCTGAAGCTTTGAAGTTGCAGACAGAATGTTTGTCAGCTCGCTCATGGTCTGAAGCCCTTCCTCTTCCTTGATCAGGTCTTCTTCAAATTCATATTTTCAAACTCAGTCGATCATCAAACTCTTGCCACCTACAGAAGTGCCGCGAACTTATTCCGGCATCTTCATTTGCTCATCGACCAAGCGATCGGCAATCGCCGCCGCGTCCATCTTATACTTTCCAGAATCAATCATCGCCTGCAAGCGCGCGACTTTAGCTTCGTCGATGTCCTTGGACGGTGTGGCCAATTCTTTAGCGCGTTTCATTTCTTGAGCGCGAGACGACACCTCGACACGCGCCGCAGATCCAAGCGCTTCGGCTCCCGCTGAAGCCCCGGGCTTGCCGGTTCGCGAGATCTTGGCCGCTTCACCCGTGGCCGAAGTTCCATTGAGGGCCACATTCTTGGGGCCTGTACCTGTCACTTTCACGCGAACCTCCCTGTCATCCTTCTCAGTGTATCATATTGAGACAATTGAACGAGGCCTAAAATTTGGTCGCGTCCGGTTGGCCCAATTACGCCTTGGGAAACGCGACTTTGGGCCTTCGCACAGCGCCCGTTCAACAGCTCTCGAATCACTTCCATCTCCCGACGTTTTCGTTTCCTCACTTCAACCGTGGGGCAAATTCTGTTCCATCAACTCGACTTACTCCAAGGGCTTCACGATCTGATCCTCGACCTCCGTCGAGTTCCCCGAACTCTGAATCGGCGACAATTCCGTCACACCCGTCGCCGCCGCCGACGCCGCCCCAGAAGAATTCACAGAAGAACTCACAGAAGGTGCGGGCTGGGATTGCGGTCCACGCTTTGGGCCACCGCCCTCATCAAAGCGCGCGCGAATCAAAATGCCCTTGGCGCGCGCACCCAGTTGGCCCAAAACTCCGCCGTCCGGCAAACGTTCGCCGACTTTGAGCTCGGGCTGCACTTGCCCATCAAAACTAAAGCTCACCACTCGTCCTGGCGTGTCCGCCTGATCCAACTCAACGCGAACTTGGTCTTCATTCTGCTGAATCGAACGCACCACACCCGCCCAAGGCGTCAGCACACGATCACTGGTCACGCGCTGCGCGCCTTGGCCAGGAGTGGTGCTCGGGCCCAACGCCACCAGTACGGTGTCACGCTCGCGACCTTGGCGCGCTTGCAACGGACGAATCTGCAACACATCGCGATCACTGATTTGCCGAAGCTGCGGCTTGCGCTTTTGCGCGCGAGCGGCGCGCTGACCTTGCACCTTCGCCATCAACTCATCGTGAATCAAATCGGCCAAGCCGACGCCGCCCCGTTGACTCCACTGCTGCACGTATTCGTCATCCAACTTCTCGCGAAAGATGCCCTCGGCCATCGACGGCTTGGTCATGTCGCTGAAGCTGACGGTCGATCGCATCGCGCGCACCATCTGATTGAGGAAATAGTTTTCATACATTCGCGCCGCTTCCATCACCCGCGGGTCGCGTGGCGCTGATTCCTCCACCGCACTCGCGGCTTGCGGCGCCGTCGCGCCGACGCGCTCGAGATTGCGTGCGGTCACTTGCCGAAGTGGCGTCAGCATCGCGACCGAAAATGTGAGGAGTGACACGAAGAGTGAAGATCGAAGTGTGAAAAAAAACGGGGCCGGGAGTTGAAGCACGACGGGCATCCTGCCCATTCGACTGCAGATCAAGCCAAAAGAGATCGCCCTTCCTGGCGAACCGACTTCTTGCTTCTGTTTCCTGCTCGAAACGCTTCTGCTCTCAAACCTTCCTTGGTTGGACGAACTCCAACTCGCCGGACCCCAGGGAAAACACATCCATGTGTCTGCCCTTTTCTGACCATTCACACTTAACAGTTTATGACTCAACGTCTCATTCCGAAACATTTTCGCAGTCGAGTCGGGTCGAGATTTTGAGCCCTGCAAACCCGCCTCAGGACTGGCTTTGCGCCGATTGGCATCGACTTTCCGCCCGCCATTGACTGCGCTCCCAACCTCCAGACAGCGAAAAGTCGCGTCCAGGTTAACGAACTCGAATTTCGGCTTCGACTCGACCTCCGCGGTTCGAGCCCACAAGCCTCGGTTAAAGAATTTCAAGCTCACCCTGAAGTGCTCCCGCAGCTTTGATGTTCTGAAGAATGGTGATCAAATCTCGCGGCGAAACGCCGATCTGATTGAGCGCTTTGACCAAGTCGCCGACATTCGTGCCTGAATCGATCACGCCGACTCGGTCGCCGTCCTTGGCTTTGCCCTTGGCGCCATCAACCTTCACCGTCAGATCGCCATGCGAAATCGCAATGCGCGAAATGCGAACTGTGTCGCCGATCACCACCGTGCCGGTCTTTTCATTGACGATGACTTTGGCGCGCGTATCGGGCGTGACATCCAAGGACTCAATGCTCGCGAGCAATTCGACGGCGCGACCTTCATAGGAAAATGGCACGACGATATCGACGGTGCCCGCATCTTTGGCCGTCGCGTATTTGCCCGACAAATCCATATTGATTCGCTTAGCGAGTCGCGCCGATGTGGTGAAATCCGGATTGTGCAAAGTCAGTCGAAACATTTTTCGCGAGGTGAAGTCCTCGGCGACATCGCGCTCGATGATCGCACCATTGGGCACGCGACCCGAAGTCGGATGCGAATCATTGCCGTTACCCACCAGCATCGAACCCTGAGCCACGGCGTAGATCTGCTGATCCGCCGCACGCAGCGGCGTTTGCAAAAGCATACCGCCCGCCAGCGAAGTCGCATCGCCGATGGCGCTCACCTGAATATCAATTTTGTTTCCCGCGCGCGCGAAGGGTGGCAGCGAAGCCGTCAACACCACAGCCGCGACGTTTTTGGATGCGACTTCTTTGTCGTCGACCTTCACGCCCAGCTTGTCGAGCATGCGCGCGACGGATTTATTGGTGAACTCGGCCTTCGAGTCGCCGGTACCCTTGAGGCCGACGACGATGCCGTAACCGATGAGTTGGTTTTCCCGCACACCGCGCACGTTGGCGATGTCCTTCACGCGCGCAGCTTGAGCCGCCGGCGGCAAGATCAGCGCGGCCAAGATCACCAAGATCAAAACCGCGAGCACATGCAATCCAAATACGCGCACGCCAAAGTCACGAAGGCTCATAAGCTACTCCCTTTTCTGGAGCTCACGATGTCGAACTGTGAATCGAGAAGTTTTGAAGAGTCGATGCCGCGCTCGTCGAAGTCCTCGGGTCGCACGATGCCGGTCACGATGACTTTGTACTCGCGCTTGCCAATCATGAAGGGCTGAATGCCCTTCACGCGATAGCTGCCGTCTTTGAGTTGCTCCACCACGCGTGTCGGCACGGTTTGAATCGAAGCGATCAAATCATCTTTGCTCGGCATACCTTCTTTTTGCGCCACAGCTCCGGGTGCGGCCGCCGCGGCGTTGGGATCCGCCGATGCTGGCGCGTTGGGATCCGCGGGCGGAGCGCCTTCCTTGGCGGCACCTTGCGGAACGGATTGCGGGTTGCTGCCGCTGGCGGGCGTTCCGCCTCTGGCCGAGGCCAAGCCGCGAGACGGAGCCTCGAGACGCTCCAGCAGCTTGGAGATCACGCGAACCTTGGATTGCAGTTGTTGGCGAGGATTGCCCTCCACCGCCACGGGCAACAAATCACCCAATTGCCGAACCTGATTCTGCGCGAACAAATACGAGCCTTGGCCTTCCATCACCCAAAGCGATCCCGCCTGCGGATTGAGATCAGCCTCTTCTTCCATGCGACTCTTGGTCATGCGGCGATACTTGCGATCCGCCGTGTAGCGCATGTTCTGATTGTCGGAGTATCGCGGTGCTGTGGGCTGCGGTCGCGTTTCCGTGTCCGCGCCGACCAGGCTTCGCGCCTGCTTGCGAATGCTCGAGCAGCCCGCAAGCGCTGACAGCATCAGCATGAGAACCACAAGCGATTTGGCCGATGGCAACTCACGACTTTTCAAACCCGAAAACATCAAACGCATCGACCACCTCATGGGCGAATCTCCACCAAACCTTTGTCGACAACGACGCCGGATAGAATTTTTCCGCTTTTACCGATCTTCACGCGCACGGAATCACCCGACTGGCCCTGACCTTGCGCCACGCCTTCGGTGCTGATTTGCAAAGCTTCGGTGCCGATCTGCAAGCGCACCACATCGCCATGGCGGATCAGATTCTCGCGACGTAAATTTCCCTTCCACAGCAGTTCGCCCGCACCCATCGACCGGGCGGCAACAGACTTCAGCAAATCCATGTCGGTGGCCGGAGTGTCTTGACTCCAAGACAGATCTCGCCACTCCCGACGAACATCTTCCGAGGTCAGTCTCTCACCGGCCTGCACAGCGCGAATCAGAACTGGAACTTCGCGCTGCACATCCAAACTCACGCGCGCCGGTAAACTGCGCACTCGGTAGTCGTTCAACTCAGCTTCGATGTGAAAGAGCATCTCGCCCCGCAGGCGCTCGCCGCGCGTTTGCACCTGCCAACGTTTGATCTCCTCAGCTTTGATCGGCGCCACATCGACGCGCTTGACGCGAATGCGACAGTCGGTGCACATCTCGCGCGCCTTTTGTTCGATCGCCGTACGAAGCGCATCGGCGTTGTAAGAGTACCGCCGACGAACCACGGCTCGCGACGGCACCCGAAACTTCACGTCATAGCCGGCGGCGGCCAAGCGCGCCTCGGCCTCGTGAATCACACTCGTCAGGCCTTCGCGCGTGAAGCTTCGATCTTCACCTACGGCCGGCGTATCGGAGATGGTGATTTGCTGAAGATGACGTTTCAAATCCGCAGCTTTCGACCAAGCTCGGGGTTCAATGAGATCCGCTAATGTGAGATCGCCGTCGGCGGCGTCCGCATCCAACAAAGTTGTCGGGCGCACCGTGACTTCGATCGCCGACGACGGGGGATTGGCTTCCACCGCCGAAGTGACGACCTGTCCGATTGCGGCTTGGCTTCCCAAGAACCAGCAAAGCGCGCAGAGGCCCACAAGGCCCATCACTCGCCACGTGCTTCCTTTGAGTTGTTCAAAGCCGCTTCGCATTCTCTGATCTCCTCGATCTTCTCAGCCCGATTTACCTAGGCAACCTCACAAAGCTCACTCGGTCTCACCGACCGACCCCTCAACTTCATCAACGAAGTTGATTGATCGACTGAAGCATTTGATCCGAGGCCTGAATCACTTTTGAGTTGGTTTCATAAGCGCGCTGCGCGGTGATCATGTTCACCATCTCATCGACGATGTTCACGTTCGATGACTCCACTTGGCCTTGCGCCAATTCACCAAAGCCGTTCTGCCCTGGCGCACCCTGCACCGGCAGACCACTTGAGCCCGAAGGCATGAAGACGTTCTTACCGATCGCCTTTAAGCCCGCCGGATTGACGAAGTTCACCAACTCAATTTGTCCGATGACCTGCGGATTCATGTTGTTGCCAATCGTCACGCTGACTGTGCCGTTGGCGGCGATATCAAGACCTGAAGCGTTTGGCGGAATGACGATCTCCGGCTGCACGGGGTTGCCGTTTTTGTCGACGATGCGACCCGCGGGATCTTTTTTGAATTGGCCGTCACGCGTGTAACCGATTTGCCCATCGGGGAGCTGAATGGGAAAGAAGCCACTGCCTTCGATCTGCAAATCCAAAGGATTCTTCGTCACGCGAGCCGCGCCGAACTCGAAGTCCTTTTGAATGGCCGCCGTGCGAACGCCTAAACCCGTCTGCACGCCCGTCGGCGAAATCGAATTCAAGCCCGTCACCGCGCCCGGTTCTTTTTGCGTTTGGTACATCAGATCTTCGAACTCGGCGCGGGACTTTTTGAATCCCGCGGTGGAGACGTTCGCCATGTTGTTGGCGATCACATCCATGTTCGTCTGTTGGGCTTGCATGCCGGTTGCCGCTGTCGTCAGTGATTTAATCATGCGCTTTTACCTCGTGCTCGCGATCTCAAAGTTTCGGAATTTCGTTCACAACTTTATTGCTCATTTGGTCGTAGGCCTGGATGGCCTTTTGCGTGCTTTCAAACACGCGCGTGGCTTGAATCATGTCCGTCATTTCTCGCACGACGTTCACGTTCGAGCCTTCGATGAAGCCTTGGTGAAGCTTCACATCCGCTGCTGGCGCGGCATTGGCCGCGACCGCAGGATTCAGAGAGAACAAACTGTGCCCTTGTTTGCGAAGCGCATCCTTGTTGGCGATCTTCGTGAGCGCGAGTCGTCCCACACTCTGGCCTTTGTCGAAAACTTCTCCGGCCGAAGACACCACCACATCCGGCGAGGTCACGCGAATCTCACCGCCGCCTTCGCGCTGCACGGGGTAACCGTTCTTGGTGATCAATCGTCCGTCACCGTCGATGGAGAAGTTGCCCGCGCGCGCATAGCGCGGCCCTTCAGGGGTGATGACCTCAAAAAATGCATCGCCTTCAATCGCTAGATCGAGTGGGTTGCCGGTTTGGCGCAAAATGCCTTGCGTGAAATCCGTGTAGGTGCCGGCGACCTCGACAAAAGACTTGTCAGCTCCGCCGAGTGGATAAAAGGAGTCAATGGTCGACGAGATCCGCGGCTTTTCCACCGGCGTCGGCGGATTCTGCTGAGCATTCATGTACTCTTTGAAAACTTGAGCGTCGCGCTTAAAGCCCGCCGTGTTCACATTCGCCAAATTGTTGGCCACCGTATCCAGCTTCGCCGCTTGCGCCATCGCACCGCTGACGGCTGTGAACATCTCTTTGCTCATCGTCCCTCCTGGACTTTCGACGGGCGAAACTCATCGCGCGAAGGCTTCAGAAAGCTGAAACAAGACCGTGCGATAAACTTCAAAACCAGCGGACACTCCTGTCCTCCAAACGGAGAGAGCAACGCCGATGCCAACCTCAACAAAACTAGACTTCAGCCGTCTTCAGCTCTTCGCGCTTCATTCCGATGCGACGCTCGCCGATTTTCTGCCTGGCCGACACGCGCGCACCTCGACTCCGGTCGCGCGGAATTCTCGACGGGCGTCAAAAGTCATACGGCAAAAGCTTGGAGTCGCGCACGACCTCGACTTAGACTGAGTGCTGGGCGCCGACGCGGCTTCAGGGAGTCATGGATGACCACATCCCCACAGGCAGTCTCTCAGCGCGCGACAAGCAGAGCTTGCGCGACTCGAGACCTGATCGTTCACCGAATCGTCGGATGGGTGGCCTGCCTATCCATCGTCCTCGCATCCGGCCTGTGCCTTTCCGTTTCAGCCTTCGCCGATCCCAGCGAAACACCCGCACAGAGAATCAGCCGACTCCGAGCCAAACTCGCCGAGCAAAAGTCGCTTGCCGCGACTGCGCCTCAGCCGCCGACGCGACCCGCAGCTCAAGCTCATTCGACAAATCGAATCAATGTGGGGCTGGTGCCGCAGGCCTCGCAAAAAAAGTCCGCGACACTCGCCCGCCCGACCGAGGCCACAGGCCTCAAAGAAAATATCCCCGCTGGCCTGAGTGAAAACTTCCCCGCACGCCGCCGCAGCGAAAGCGAATCGCATCTCATCTTCGACATTCCGGTCACCTACAACGACGCCGTCAAAAAATGGATTCACTATTTTCAAACGACAGGGCGCGGATCCTTTCGCCGCTACTTGGAGCGCTCCACGCGCTACATGCCCTACATCCTCGGCGAATTGAAACGCCACGGACTACCGCTGGATCTGGCCTACGTGCCGATGATCGAAAGCGGCTTCATCCCTTCGGCGATCAGTCATGCGGGCGCGATGGGCTTGTGGCAATTCATCGAGCCCACAGGCCGCCGCTACGGTCTTCGCATCGACTGGTGGATCGACGAGCGCCGCGATTATCGCAAAGCCACAGCCAGCGCGATTCGCTACATGAAAGACCTGCAGCAACAATTCAAGTCGTGGTACTTGGTTGCCGCCAGCTACAACATGGGTGAAACCGGCGTCCGTCGCTTGATCCAACGCCATGGCACCAACAGTTTTTGGGAGCTGGCCGACCTCGATGCGCTCCCCGACGAAACGCAAAACTACGTACCCAAAATTCTCGCGGCAATGCTGATCGCCAAAGCCCCCGCGCTCTACGGTTTTCGCGATCTCAATCCGCAAAGTCCGCTCGAGTACGACGAAGTGGAAGTGCCGGGCGGCACCGACCTCATCAACCTTGGCAAGTTCTTGGGCGTGAGCGAAAAACACTTGGAGGAACTCAATCCGGAGCTTATAAAATCCTTCATTCCGCGCGAGGTCCGACGACATCGCATCCGCGTCCCCAAAGGCGCGCGCTTGGCTGTGCAAGATTTCTTGGCGGCCAGCGCCGAGCTTAAGGACGGACTTAGGGACGGACTTAAGGACGAGCTAAGGGACGACCTGACGAATAATCAGGCGAGCGTCGAAGCGGCTGCGCGCTGAGCAACTCTGTTTGAAACTTTCGATCGGCAACTGGCGATCGGCAACTGGCGATCGGCAACTGGCGATCGGCAACTGGCGATCGGTAACTGGCGATCGGCAATTGGCGATCGGCAATTGGCGATCGGAACAGGCGCCGAGCTTGCCCCTAACTTAGCGACTTGAAAGGCCTCATGCCGAAATCTACGAACCCAACAACCGAAACTCTGGTGTTGAAGTTCGGCGGCATGAGCTTGGCGACACCCGAACATCTGCGGCAAGCCGCGCAAGTTGTGGCCGATGCGCATCGCCGAGGCCACGCCGTCGTTGTGGTCGTTTCCGCTATGGGAAAGACCACCGACCAGCTGCAAGATCTCGCCTACTCGGTGTCGCCCGCGCCGAATCGCCGCGAGCTCGACATGCTTCTTTCCACCGGTGAACGCGTGAGCATGGCGTTGTTTTCCATGGCGCTCAATGATCATCTCGGCGCGCGCGGCACCAGCGAAGCCATCAGCTTTACAGGCTCGCAAGCCGGCGTGATGACGGATGCCACGCATTCTTCAGCGCGCATCACCGATGTGCGCGCCACACGCGTTCGCGACGAGTTGGCCGCGGGCCACGTCGTGGTGATCGCGGGATTTCAAGGCGTGAATCCACTCACCAAAGAAATCACCACGCTTGGACGCGGTGGCAGCGACGTCACCGCCGTCGCGATGGCCGCACACCTCAGCGACATCGACCAGCGCGCGGTGGCCTGCGAGATTCGCAAAGAAGTGCCCGGCGTGATGACGGCTGACCCCAAACTTGTGCCTGAAGCGCGCTTGCTGCAAAAGCTCACGCACGCACAACTTCTTGAGATGTGCTTTTGGGGCGCCAAAGTCTTGCATTATCGAAGCGTTGAACTGGCCACCTTGGCGCGCGTGACTTTGAAGGTGAATCTCGCCACTTCAGCGGCGCCCTCGCAACACGGCACTCGCATTCACACAGGAGACAATATGATTCAGTTCGAATCGGATCGCCTGCTCGCGCTCAACAGCATTCGCGACGTGGTCCGCGTGCAAGCCCCACAGGCCGAGGCCACAGCCGCACTGATTTCTCTGCGACAAAGCTTGGACGCCGAACGCTTGCCGCGCCCACAAATTCTCGAGACACAAACTCGCGGCGCCCACACAGAATTTCTGCTGACGGCGCCAAGCGAGGCCCTCGAAGCTCAGATCAAAGCCTTGACCGCCAGCGGCTTTCGCGTCGATGCAGATCGCTTGGCCGTGCTCACCGCGACTTGTGTCGGAAGCTACAGCTCCGACCTCATGTGCGATCTGGCTGAAGAGCTCAAAAAATCCGGCATCGCGATTCGCGGTGTGCTCACATCCCCCATGAGTCTGAGTTTTCTCGTCGCTCCCCAAGATTTGGACCGAGGACTCAAAGCCCTGCACGCGCGTCTCCCGACAAACTGATTCGCCGAACATCGCGCGCGTCGGCACCAGCGTCAGCACCTGCAAGTACACATGCGCGTGCGCTGGCAAAGCCTTTGCACCGCCCCGCACGCATGATCTCCGCCTTCGCATCACTTCGTTGCCGCCCGCGCGACCGCGCTCAAACTTTCACTTTCGCTCGTGAAATTTACACGGCCACCGCACTGATTGCGCTCGCACTCTGCTCGCCGACATCAAATGCCGCCGACTTCGTGATCTATGATTTCGACGACACCTTGATGCGCTTGCCGACTGAAAACTACGCCTTCATCCGCGGCGAGCACGGCCGCGTGCCCCAGCCCCGCCTGTTTCCCATCATCAGTTCGGAGCTGCCTCTCCTTCGCGATGAAATCGGTCGCGCCGGCACACCCCTCGAGCGCTTTGAAATTGTCGGCGATGACCGCGACCCCGTGCGCGGCAGCTTTCAAAACGCACGCCCCGGCTTAAACGGCGAAAATCCCTTCGACCGCGATCTGGCGCGCGCCCTCACGCTCCCGCAAGCTGAGCGCGAATCCCCACTCTACCGCGAATGGATCGCGCGCGAGTCCACAGAAACTCTGCGCCCCTTCACCCGCATCCTCACCGGTCGCGGCAACGCCGCCCATGAAATGCACGCGGCTTTCCATCGCCTCGAAGCTTTGCATCCGGGCTTTCGCGCCCCGCCCGCGACTCGCATCATCCCCGTCGGCGGCCGAGGCAAAACCGCCGACCGCAAAGCCGAAGAGATGCAGCCCCTGCTGCGCGAGGCCGCGCGCCTCGGTGCCACACGAATCATTTTCGCCGATGATGACATTCGCAATCTCGAAAAGTCTTTGGATGTTCTGCTCTCGCGCCAATTCCCCACACCGTCCGCGCGCCGCTTGATCCTGGTGCGCGAACACGACACTGTCACATTTGATTTTCGCGTCTCAGATGATCGCGAAGACTTGCTCCGCCGCTTGCGCGAGGCCGCCGCGCGACCCGCCGACGCCGCCGCACTTGCACGCCAGCATCAACTCAAAGCCTCGGCACTTTGCCGCGCCTTATTTTTCTGATTCGTCCCCGCGACCCGTCGCGCTCGCAAGCCGCTCTGCAATCCATGCGCGCCACAATCCCACAAGCTCCTCAATCAGCTCGGGGTTAAACGTCGCGCTGGCCAACTCATGCCGATTCGCGCGAGCCCACTCCGTGACCTTTGATCCTGCGGCTGTGAACTCGGCCGCACGCTCTTCGATCAGATCGACACGCACCACGCGATCGCGCTTCGAGTACAAAGTGAAGACCGGCACCTGGATCTCACGCAGATCTTGAGTCTCCAGCCAGCGCACCCAATCCATCATCGCCACGACTCCCACCGACGGGTAGCGCGTGGTCCATCGCCGCGCGTGCTCGGCGTTCTGCGCTTCCCATTCGCGATGCGAGCCCAAAGCCAAGCGCGCCATCATCGGCCCCAGCGGCCCAGCGAGCAGCGCGCCTCCCCGGCGTTGAATGCCGAAGTTCGGCGACATGATGATGACACCCAGAAGATCTGGATTTTCCTGAGCCGCAAAAATCGCGAGCGGCGCCCCTGTCGAGGTCCCCATCACGATCAAACGCTGGCCGATGCGACGCCCGATCTCGACGGCCTCGCGCACATCACTCACCCAGTCCTGCGCCTTCACCGCGGCGAAAGCGTCGCCGGACTCCATGCCGTGCGCCCGTAGCCGAGTCGCATACAAGTTCGCACCTAAAGATTGCGCCAGCTTCGAAACACCCGGCTCAAGCTCCAAGCGACTTGCCGAAAAGCCGTGTATGTAAACGATCGCCAGCTCGGTGACCTGCCCCGGCGCATGGGCCCAGCGAATCGCCTTCGCCTGATCCGTGCGAATCGCCAAACCATCCCGCTCACTCGCGCGCGCTTCCACCTCGCGAAGGTACTGATCAAGATCGCCAGCATTGCGCACAGCTTGTTGAATTTCAGGCGTCGCTCCAGGAGCAAACACAATCAAGCGGCCCGAGGCCCAAGGCAACAGCAACACAAACGCAATCACTGAAAGCACGCCGAGGAGAAGGCTTCTTGGACGGAACTTCTTAGCCATGGGCCCAGCATTGCACGGGGATTTGCATGAAGACAATGCGAGCGGGAGCCTCGTTGATGATTCGTTCGACTCGACGGACTCAATTGACAATGTGGTGAAGGATTTTTGCGGTGACTCGACCGCCGTTGATCCCAAGGTGCGCCCTGGCACCTTCGAAATTGTGGGAATCGCCATGCAAATTTGAATTGGGATTTATCGAGTCGACGATCAAATCCACGCGATTCGATATCGATTCGAGGCCACAGCACGGAAAACAAAACCCCGCTCTCGCGGGGTTTTGCATGACTTCGACGCTGAAATCCTCAGCGCTTCACTTCTTGGATGGGATCGCCGCTGTCTTCTTTTCGTCAGCCGCCTTTTTCAGAGCGTCTTTCGCACCTGAATCTTTAGACGCTGTCGGCATGGCCGATACAGTCTTCGACTCAGTGGCCTTCGGCATCGCCGTCGCCGCACCCGCCTTCGCGTTGACGGGAGCTCCCGCCATCGGCGCATCATCCAACTCGTCTTCGTCGTCCATGGAGATTTCGCCATCTGTCGCCGCTGCGATCGCGCCGACTTTCAGCTTGTCGAAAATCTTCTGACGAAGTTCTTCGGCAATGGCTTTGTTCTCTTTCAAGAACTGCTTCGCCTGCTCGCGGCCTTGGCCCAGGCGCTCACCATTATAAGAGAACCAGGCTCCCGACTTCTCGATGATGTCGTGCTGCGCGCCCAAATCGACGATGTCGCCTTCCAAGGAGAAGCCTTCGCCGTACATGAGATCGAACTCGGCCTTCGCAAAAGGCGGAGCCATTTTGTTCTTCACGACTTTGACGGCCGTGCGGTTGCCGACGACGTCTTCGCCATTTTTGATGGCGCCGATGCGGCGAACATCCAAGCGAACCGAAGAGTAGAACTTGAGCGCGTTTCCACCTGTGGTGGTCTCGGGGTTACCGAACATCACGCCGATCTTCATACGGATCTGGTTGATGAAAATCACCAGCGTGTGGCTGCGGTTGATCGCGGCTGTGAGCTTACGCAGAGCCTGCGACATCAAGCGTGCCTGCAAGCCGACGTGGCTATCGCCCATGTCGCCTTCGATCTCCGCACGCGGCACCAGCGCCGCAACCGAGTCGACGACCAGCACGTCGATCGCGCCGGAGCGCACAAGCGTCTCTGTGATCTCGAGCGCTTGTTCACCGGTGTCGGGCTGCGAGATCAACAGATCTTGCGTGCGCACACCGAGCTTTCGCGCGTAGCCGACATCCAACGCGTGTTCGGCGTCGACATAGGCCACGACACCGCCGGTCTTTTGCGCCTGAGCGATGACCGAAAGAGCCAGCGTCGTTTTACCTGAAGACTCAGGTCCGTAGATCTCGACGATTCGACCGCGTGGCAGACCGCCAATGCCGAGTGCGATATCCAAGGACAGTGCACCTGTCGAGACGACCGGAATATCTTTGTAGAGCTGTTCGTTCTGACCGAGGCGCATGATCGAGCCTTTGCCGAACTGCTTTTCGATCGTGCCGACCGCAAGCTCGAGAGCTTTACTGCGCTCAGCTGCCGCTTTCTCGGCCGCTTTATCCATCGCCTTATCGACCATTTTAGTGTTCTCGGATGTGTTGCTCGTATTCATTGCCATCTTTCCCTCCGCTCGCACTCCCCTCAGAGTGCGGTTCTCGTTTCCTCGTTAGATCGACCCCAATTTTCTCGGGGCCGTTTACGTCTTATGTGCTTTCGTTTGAGTCGCTTGTTTGCGGGCTCAGCGAACTCGGCCAGCGCCCGACAAAAAGCATCCTTACACTGTTCTTACAGTCTTGTTACACTTTTCTTTCACATCCCGCCCTAAGCCCATAACGCGCAAAATCAAAGTCCGCGTCGCGGACCAAAAACCCTCTCAACTTCATTTAAACCGTCCGTGAGCCCAGCTTCCAGCAAACGCAGCGCAGCCAACGCCGAAGCCTGCTGCACTTCGCCGCGATCTCGACCCGCAAAATCAAATGTCGTCGACCAGTCCACGCCCGGCCCCGAAACCGCGACACAAACCGTGCCCACCGGCTTCGTCGGCGTCCCGCCCGTCGGTCCCGCGATCCCTGTGATGCTCACCGCCCACTGCGCATGCAGTCCGCGACGCGCACCCAGCGCCATGTGTTCCGCCACCGTGGTCGACACAGCTCCCACCTGCCGCAACAAAGTCTCCGGCACACCCAAGATCTCAATTTTCACGCGATTCGAGTAAGCCACCACCGCACCGATGAACACATCCGACACGCCCGCGAGCGCTGCCACTCGCGACGACAACAAGCCGCCGGTGCAACTTTCCGCAAACGCGACGCTCTCGCCTCGCTCGCGCAGTCGCTTCACCACCGACGCCAGCACTTCATCAAAACCACGATTCATCCACTCGCCGCTCACACTCACCTCAACCACGTCGTGGTCTGATCGATCACTTGCAAAATCACACTCGCCGCCAAGCCCGCGGCCAAATCATCCACCACAGTACCCAATCCGCCCTTCATGTTCTGATCCAGCCATGAAATCGGATACGGCTTCAAAATGTCGAAGATGCGAAACAACACGAAGGCCGCCGCGATCGCCTGCCAAGTCGCGGGCAAAAACGCCGCCGCCACCAAAAATCCAACGACCTCATCGATGACGATTTCTTTGTGATCGTGCCCGCCATGTTTGCGCTCGTAGGCCTCGCACACCACAATGGCGAGGCCAATGCCCACGAGTGTGACGGCCAAATACAAAGCGTGCGGCGCGCCCCACAACAACACGGCCAACAGCACGCCCCAAAGTGTGCCGAGTGTACCCGGCATTCGGCCCAGGCGTCCGACGCCCGCGCAGGTGGCCAGAGGATCAATCGAGGCCTCCGCCCAGCGGCGCCATCCCGTAGCTGATGAATTCATGCCCGGCACAATTTCCCATCGCTTCACGGCTGTCAAAGTCGAACTGCCATGCTTGCGTGTGCAAACTCAGGCTAAAGCCCGCGTCATCACTCAGTTTTTTCGAAACTCGCCGTCGCCATAAGCATCGCCGCAACTCGCACTCGCCAAAAGCCTTGTAGTATTCAGAACTTGAACTGGCCGAATCGCCCGAATTTGCACACTCATCCGTGGCAGCTAAGGTCGAGCCCGACCTCTTTCTCCGCGCCCTGCGCCACTTTCGCCGCTAATCTATAAGCAGGAGTCTATGGGCCGGAGGCCCTGCGACTTCCGAACGGATTGTCGCGCCTCTGTTGAGTGCGCGCGGCAAGGCGCTCGGGCGAACTTCAGCTTGGAGAGTCAGGATGACGCTCAGAGAAATTCTCGAGCTCGCGATGAAGAAAGAAGCGAGCGACGTGCACTTGAAAGCGGGCCTCGTGCCCGTGATCCGCAAGCACGGCAAACTGCGTCCGCTGATGCCCGGCCTCAAGCAACTCACCGCCGACGAAGTCGAAGCCATGGCCAACGAAGTGCTGGACGACAAGCAGCGCGAAGACTTCGCCCGCTCGCGCGAAGTCGACATCGGCTATGGCGTCTCGGGACTCGGCCGCTTCCGCATCAACATTTTCCGTCAACGCGGCAGCGTGCGCATGGTGATCCGCACGATCTCCTTCAATGTGCCGACCATCGAGTCTTTGAACTTGCCATCGGTGATGAAGGAAATCGCTCAGCTCGAACGCGGTCTGGTGATCGTCACCGGCATCACCGGCTCGGGCAAATCGTCGACGCTCGCCGCGCTCGTCAACGAGATCAATCACTCGAAGAACTCGCACATTTTGACCATCGAAGACCCGATCGAATTTCTGATTCGCGACAAAAAATCCATCATCTCTCAGCGCGAGATCGGCCAGGACACCGGCAATTTCGCCAGCGCACTGCGCGCGGCGCTCCGCCAAGATCCCGATGTGATTCTCATCGGCGAGATGCGCGATCGCGAAACCATGGAAATTGCGCTCGAGGCCGCTGAGACCGGTCACCTCGTGCTCTCGACGCTCCACACGCTCGATGCGCAAGAGTCGATCAACCGCATCGTCACGGTGTTTGAAGCGCATCGACACGATCAAGTGCGCCGCCAAATCGCCAGCGTGCTGCGCGCTGTGATCTCGCAACGCCTTTGCCGTCGCAAAGACAAGACGGGATTCTTGCCGGCGGTGGAGCTGCTGCTGGTGAACCAACGCGTGCGCGAGTCGATTGAGGATGCGGGCCGCAATGCTTCGCTCAGGCAGATCATGGAAGAGTCGCGCGAGAGTGTCGGCATGCAAAGCTTTGATCAGAGCTTGTACGATCTCTTGGTGAATGACTTGATCACCTTTGAAGAAGCGCTGTCGCAGTGTACGAATCCTGACGACTTCAAGTTGCGCTTTAGCGGCGTGAACGCGGGCGAGAATCAGTGGCAGCAAAACAATCCGATGAACTTGAATCAGCAGCGCCACAAACAAAGTCAGCGCGACGATTGGAAAAACATCAATCACGGGCTTTCGCTCGCCGATGACCCCAACGGCGACATGCGCACGGGCACCGACGACGAATAATGGCCGAGGCCAAAGGCCGCGATCCGAAACTCGCCGGTGTGCCCTCGTCTCGACGGCGAGCCCGACTACCCGATTGACCTTCGAGCCGCTTTCCGCAAGCCTGCGAAGCATGGATCAACACGCCGCCGACAATCCCACACGCCGACGCCGTCGCAGCGCCGTGCAAGCTGAGCGCGCAAATGCGCATTTACCTGTGCCGCCGCCAGCGGCTCGGCCAGCGAATGCGGGGCGCGGCCCGAGGCGAAGCCGCGCGAACTTGCCGCCCAAGTCGGCGCGCGAGCGCGCTATGGATTTGATCGCGCGACGCGATCACTCCGAGCGCGAGTTGGTGCAGAAGCTCACGCGCGCCCAGCACTCAACGGAAGAGATCGCCGCGACCATCGAGGAGCTGCGCGAGCGCGGCTGGTTGCCCGACCCCAAGATCTTGGCTGAGCGCGAAGCCGATCGCCTGCGTCGGCGCGGAAAATCCGAAGCGCAGATTCAAGCTTGGCTCATGAAAAAAGGGTTGCCTGCCGCACAACGCCAGGCTGAGGCCGAGCTCGAAACCGGACTGCGCTCGATGCGTTCGTCTTGGACCAAACTCGTGCGCCAGGCCCAGCGCGACTTGGATCGGGCCGGCGCTGCGATGGCAAAGCGCGGATCCCGCAACCGCCCTCAAGATGACTTCGACGATGATCTGCTGAACTTGCAAGCGGCACTCAAGCAACGCTGTCTGAAATGGATGGCCGGTCGAGGCTTCAGCGGCGCTACGGCGCGGGCTGTCTTCACTCGCCTTCTTGAGGAAAATCCGCTCAAATGAGGGCATGAAATCTCGCGCGATCCGCCAGCTCTACGTCGATTATTTTGTCAAACACGGTCACCAGCATGTCGCCTCGTCGGGACTCATTCCTGAGAATGATCCGACGCTGTTGTTTGCGAACGCGGGCATGAATCAGTTCAAGAATTTGTTCTTGGGCTTAGAGAAGCGGAAGTATTCGCGGGCCGTGACCTCGCAAAAATGCGTGCGTGCCGGCGGCAAACACAATGACTTGGAAAACGTCGGCTTCACAGCTCGGCATCACACGTTCTTTGAGATGCTCGGGAACTTTTCGTTCGGCGATTACTTCAAGAAAGACGCGATTCATTTCGCTTGGGAATTGCTCACCAAAGAATTGCAGATCCCCAAAGACAAACTTTACGTCACGGTTTTCGAAAATGACGACGAGGCCGCTGACATTTGGCACAAGCAAGAAGGTGTGCCGCGCGAGCGCATTTACCGCTTCGGCGAAAAGGATAATTTTTGGCGCATGGGCGACACCGGACCTTGCGGTCCGTGTTCGGAGATTTTTTATGATCACGGACCCGAGGCCGACTTGGATCCCAGCAAGCCTTCGGTGATGGGTGGCGAGGGCGATCGCTACGTTGAGATCTGGAACAACGTCTTCATGCAGTTCAATGAAGATGGCACAGGCCAAAAGCCGCTGCCGAAGCCTTCCGTGGACACGGGCGCAGGCCTTGAGCGTTGGGCGGCGATGCTGCAGGGTAAGCCCAACAACTACGACACGGATTTGTTTTTGCCGATCATCTCCAAGGCGGCGCAGATTTCCCGTCGCGACTATGTGACCGACTACAAAGTTCTCGCCCGTCATGCTGAGGCTCGCGACATCACTTCCGCCATGCGTGTCGTGGCCGATCACTCGCGCGCCACCGCGTTTCTGATGGCCGATGGCGTGCTGCCTTCGAACGAAGGTCGCGGCTATGTTCTTCGTCGCATCATGCGCCGGGCGATTCGCTACGCGCGAAAGCTCAGCGATGATCCGTCGCTGTTCGTGCAAACTTGCGCCGTGGTGATCGACGAGATGAGTGACGTGTATCCCGAGCTCACACGCGGGCGCGAGCTGGTGCTCACGAATGTGCGCGATGAAGTCACGCGCTTCCTCACCACTTTGGATCAGGGCACGCACATTCTCGAAGACGCGATGAAGAAGCTCGGCTCGCGCGGCGCAAAGACGCTCGAGGGCGACGTGATCTTCAAGCTCTACGACACCTTTGGCTTTCCGATGGATCTCACGCGCTTGATGGCCCAGGAAAAAGGCTTCGCCATCGATGAGAGCGGCTTTGAGCGCAAAATGGAAGAAGCGCGCGCGAAGTCCGCACAAGGCGCGAAGTTCAAGTCGTCAGCGGATGCGCAACATCTGATCGAGTTCGCTCAATCGGTGAAGTCTAAGTCCGGCGCCACGCGCTTCACCGGCTATGACAAAACTTCAGGCGAAGCGCGACTGCTCGCGCTCTCGGATGGCAAGCAGATCGTCAACGAACTCAAAGCGGGCCAAGAGGGCCTCGCGATTTTCGACGCCACACCTTTTTACGCCGAAGGCGGCGGTCAAGTCGGCGATCGCGGTGCGCTGAAAGTGGGCTCAGCCGCTCAAGCTGAGATTTCCGACTGCACCAAGCAAGACGAAATGCACGTCCATCACCTGCGGATCACACAAGGCACACTCAGCGTCGGCGCCAGCGCGCAACTTGAGGTCGCCTCGAGCCGAAGGCGCGCGACCGCCAACAATCACTCCGCCACGCATCTTCTGCACGCGGCTCTCCGACAAGTTCTCGGCACGCATGTGACACAAGCTGGTTCGTTGGTGGATGCGGAGCGCCTGCGCTTTGACTTCACGCACGGCAAGGGGCTGACACGCGATGAGATTTCGCGAATTGAAAAACTCGTCAACACCGAGATCGCCGCCAGCCGCGACGTCAGCGCCAAAGTCATGGGACACAAAGACGCTCTCGCCGCCGGAGCGCTCGCGCTGTTTGGTGAAAAGTACGGCGACGAAGTGCGCGTGATTCAGATGGGCGCGTTCTCGACCGAACTTTGCGGCGGTACGCATGTGTCGAACACCAGCCAAATTCGTTTGTTTAAAGTATTGAGCGAGGGCGGTGTGTCGGCAGGCGTGCGACGAATTGAAGCGACCACGGCGGATCGCGCTCTCGAATATTTGGAAGCTCATGCGACGGAAAATATGATGGCGCGCGAAAGCGCGGGGCTTGCCGCCACCACACCCGCACGCGATGCCGACATGTCGGTGGCGCAAGTGCTGGCCGGACTGCGCGAGCAAGTCAAAGAGCTTGAAAAAGAAGTGCGCAAACTCAAGGGCTCGGCGGTCGATGTCGATTCACTCATCGCCAGCGCTCGACCTTTCACAGCCGCCGGCAAAAGCGGTCGCGCCGTGATGGCGACACTCGAGCTGGATGATCGCGATGTGATGGCGAAGCTCGCCGATCAAATTCGCGACAAGCTGGGCTCGGCCGTCGTGGCTCTTGTTGGCCAAAGCGCCAGTGGCAAGCACCCGATCATCGTCAGCGTCTCCAAAGACTTGGTGGGTCCAGTGAACGCCGGCAAGCTGCTGGGTGAAATCGCCCGCGAGATGGGCGGCAAAGGTGGCGGCCGACCCGACTTCGCACAAGGCGCCGGTGAAAATCTGGCCCAAGCCAATGCCGGATTCGCGAAAGCCGCGGCTTTGCTTCAGGGCTAAATCGAGAAGGCGCGATGAGCGCGCCTTGGCCTAACACTTGATTCACATTCAAGACCTAGGGGACAGGACCTTCATCCGTCCCCCTCGGCGAATTGCACGACAGCGCCATGAGCTCCCGTTAGACTGGAGTTCAAGTTCACCATTATCAAAGCTCCACGCGATCACGGGTGCCTGAACCATGTCGGATAACCACAGCGACGACATCAAAAAGTCCGCGCCATCCACGCAGACCTTTCAGATCCGCAAAGAACTCAAACGCGAACTCACCTATCGACTGCAAACCCGTCATGCCGCGCGTGGCGCGCTCGTGCTCTGGGTGCTCTGCAGTTTGCCCATGCTGATCGTCGGCGGCCAGATGCTCACCGTCGGCCAAAATATCGGCGGCGGCATCGCCATCGGCATCACTTTGATTTTGTTCGCGGGCATCTACATGCTGATTCGTCACCTGCATCACAATCGCGTCGAATCCGTGAACATTGACGGCGAGCGCATCGAGATCAAACTCGCAGGCCACTCCGATCACTTCAATGTCGGCGACGTGAAGGCCATCACCCTGCCTGAAAACAGCGGACTGGTTTTAGTGCGCCTCAAAGACGGTCGCGAGTTCAGCTTCTCCATCATGCTTGAGCGACCTGACTATCTGCTCGATGCGTTGATTCAAAAAGATCGCAGCCTTGTGGCGGGACAGAGCTTTCTGGAGTTTCGTTTGGCCGCGACCTTTGCCGATCACTCTTGGGCACGACTCTATGACCAACTCCGAAACTGGATCAGCTTGCCGATCTTTTTTGTCGGCGTGCCGGCGATCTTTCTCTTGCTCCAATACTACGCCCGCCAGTGGATGTTCGATGTGACCAAGCCGGTTGAGTTCATCGACTTCGCCGTCATCTTCACTTTCAACGCTCTGCTGATCTTCTTTGCCTATGGCGCGAACGAAGCGCGCCTGTTTCGCGAGTTCCGCCACGTCATGCGCGATGATCCCACGCAAGTGCGGCGCAATCTGGATCTTGAGCGCGACGAGCGCCGCCGCATGGGCGTGCACTACATGATTGGCTGGGCCATCAGCATTGGCTTTTGGGCGCTCTGGAACCTGAATAGCGTCTCATTCTGAGACAGCTCGACAGCGACGTCGAAATTCTCGACAGACGTCGCCGCTGACATCTGCTCAACAATAATTAATCAAGCCACGAGGCTGAGACAAAAATTGGCATAGGCTCGCGCGGCCTCAAACTTGAAGCTCTTGGGCTTCAGGCTATGCAAAGTTCAAATCGATCCGACATTTCAACTCGCGAACTGTTCCGACAGAGGGCCCGCCTTCAGGCGCGCAACGCAATTTCGCGCCAACTGAACTTCGCGATCCTGGCGATGACTTTTCTCACTCTAATTTCTCCCGCGCATTCCAACGCTCACACGCTACCGGAAGCCGGGCGCGTGACCGAAATCGTTTTGGTGCCAAGGCCTTCGCCCCGCCCGGTCGCGCCCACACAGCGACGTCCGCCGCTGGATCGCCTCGGCACCATGCCCTACGACAGTATCGTGGAAGTTCCCGAGTCCGTGCTGCGCGAGCCGACGGAGCTTCGCACCGACGCGGGTTACAACGGCCGCTTCGTTGAAGACGTGCGCGTGATCGACATTCCCGATTTTCAATTTCCGCGACGCGATTTGTGGCAGAAACCCGCGACAATTCAGCGACTCAACTCGCGTTATCTATACTTAAGCGCCGACGACCTCGTGCCGGCCGAGGGACAAGCCTCGCGGCCCGGCTATGTGCGCATGCGCGTGCGCCAGCAGTCGCGCATTTATCAGAGCGAATTTCGCACGCGGCCTCTCTACACCGCCGAAGACGCGGTTCGCGCCGTCGAACAAGGTCGCCGCGTCGTCGAAGCTCAGGCCACACCTTGCCCTTCGCCCACAGCCGCTCCTTTTCCGACACCCGTGCCTCGTCCCACGGACACAGAACTTCGCAGCCCTTCGCCGGCACCTAGTGCTCCGCCTTCAGGGCCGGATCGTCCCGCAGGAACGCGCGCAGAAACCGAAGCTGAACTTCAACGCGCACAAAACTTGAACGACATTCAGCCGCGAAGCGATCGCGAGCGCCGCTTGCTCGAAGCGATTCGCCGGTCGGGCGCGCGCATTCCGCTCATGGCGGTGAAGCGCATGATCTTCTTCATGCGACACCCTCCGCCCGGCGGCAACCCCGCTAACCAGCGCTACATCACCATCGCCGATCTTTCGGCCAATTCATCACGCCCGCGTAATCACATCATCGATCTGCAAAACATGTCGATCCAAACCGTTGCAGTCGCACACGGCCGAGGCGCACGCGGCGAAAACACGCACGAGCGCGCGCGAGTCTTCAGCAATCGACACGGCTCCAACCTCTCGCCGATCGGCTTCATGGTCGCCACCGGCCCCCACCGCAATTGGGAGCGCAACAAAGGCACGCCCGCCCTCACGCTTCGCGGACTTCAGCGCGGCGTGAATGACCAAAACGAATCGCGCGGCATCATCATTCACGCGGCCAGCTATGTCTCCGATGCACGAGCGCGTGCGGGCCAACCGCAAGGTCGAACCCAAGGCTGTCTCGGCTATGACCCGCGCACCGCGCGCTGGGTGAGACAAAATCTCCAGCAAAGTCTGGTGATGATCTACGGCGGCATCGAGCGCTCCATCGACTACTCGCGCGATCGATATTGAGTTGGCTTGCGACCCGGAGTTCAGGCAACCTGAACTCGCGTGCGCAAAGCTCTCGGCGTCCTCGTCATTTCCTCATTGGTGTCCTTCACCGCACTGTTTGTGTGGTGGAACTGGAGCTATCGCCCGAAGAGCTTGCCGTTTTGGGACGCCGTCGCCTACGAGATGGAGTACTTCGGCTTCTGGCCCACCGAGCGCATCAAAGCCAAATATCAAACTTTCGCTGTGTACAAAGATCTGGATATCAACGGTGTCCGCGATTGCATGCGCTATATGATCGGCGAAAAAAACCTCTGCGTCGCCAATCGCCTCTGTGTGGAGCGCGGCCGCGCCGAGTTCGAAGAAATTCTCAAAGATGCCCCCGCCGACGGCATCGAACGCTGGTTCAGCTATCGGCGCTTGAGTTCTCTACTCGCCTACGAAGAGCGCACACTTCCCGCCGCGCGCGATGTGCTGCTCGAAGCCTCGCGCCAGGCCGAGGCCCAAGGCGCCCGCCGCCAATCGCTACGCTACCTCGCTCGCGCCGGAGTCGCCGACATGCGCCTTGGCGAAATCACCAACTGCAATCTCAATCACAACGCCGAAAGCTGCGTGTTCCCCATCTCGCGTGCGGCTCAACACCAAGATCGGCGCGGCAGCGAAGCGGCGATGCGCACCTATCTGCGTTTTCTGCAGCGTCGCCCCGACGACTTGCACATTCAGTTCTTGCTCAACATCGTCGCGCAGACTCTCGGCCAGTGGCCCACCGCTGTTCCCGAACGCTTCCTCATGCGCGAGGCTGAAAGCGAAGAGATGCGCACTCTGAAGTTCCCACGATTCGCGAATGTCGCCGATGAGATTGGCCTGAACGACCGAGCCCGCTCAGGCCGAGGTGTGGCGATTGATGACTTCGACGGCGACGGACATCGCGACATCATCATGGCGTCGCGCTACTTCTGCGACGAAATCCTCTACATGAAGGGCGATGGCCGCGGCGGCTTTCAACCTTACTCCGTCGAATCCGGCTTGGACCAAGAACTTTACGTCATCAACCTCTACCAAGCCGACTACGACAACGACGGCGATCTGGATCTCTTCATCACTCGCGGCGCCTTCGATGAATGGCCGCTCGAAAACTCCGACGTCTTCAACGCCCTCCTTCAAAACGATGGCCGAGGCCGCTTTCGCGATGTGAGCCTCGAAGTCGGCTTGGAGCGCCGCTGGGCGACCTCGACGGTCGCACGCTGGTTCGATGCCAACCGCGATGGCTGGCTGGATCTGCTGGTGTGTCATGATCGAAGCCGCCACGAATTTTACTTAAGCGACGGACGCGGCAAATTTCGCCAAGCTCTCGATGCCTCCGGCATACTTCCTTACTCCGTCTGCAAAGGCATCGCCGTCGGCGACGTCAACGGCGATCAGCACCTCGATCTCTACATTTCCAATCTCAATCAAGAAAACCAACTCTACTTCGGCCGCGGCGACGGCTGCTTCGAACGCCAACAGCAACCCGCCGTCGAAAAGGAACCGATCTTGTCCTTCACGACTTTCTTCGCCGATCTCGACAATGACGGCGACTTGGATTTGGTGAATGTCGACTTTGATCTTTTGCTCGAGCACGCCGTGGAGAGTTGGCTCGGGCGCGAGTCCCAAGGCCACCGCACCCGCATCTGGCTCAACGATGGCCGAGGCCAATTCACCGATGCAACGCGCGCATGGGGCCTCGACAAAACTTTCATGGCCATGGCCGCGCAAATTGGCGATCTCGACAACGATGGCTACAAGGATCTCTTCATCGGCACAGGCTCCTTTGGCCTTGCGGATCTGTTCCCGAACAAAGTGTTTGTGAATCGCGAGGGCCAGCGCTTTGTCGATGTCACCACCAAAGGCGGCTTTGGCAATCTGCAAAAAGGTCACGGCATCAGCTTCGCGGATCTCGACCACGACGGCGATCAAGACGTCGTCGCGATGTTCGGCGGCAAATCTCAAGCCGATATGTTCTTTCAGTCCCTCTATGAAAATCCCGGCTTCGGAAATGCGTGGGTGAGCCTCAAGCTTGAAGGCGTGCAAAGCTCGCGTAGTGCGATTGACTCACAAATCGAAATTCATATCACCGAGGGCGCACGCCAGCGTCGGGTGTTTCACCACGTCAATCACGGCGCAACCTTTGGTGCGAACACGCTGACCGCCGAGATCGGCCTCGGCCAAGCTCGCCAGATCGACAAACTCATCGTCCGCTGGCTCAGCGGCCAAGTCCAAGAGTTCACCAAGGTCAGCGCCCGCCGCCACTACTTCTTGCGCGAGGGCGATGCTCAGCTGACTGTGCTGGATCGACGACCCATACCGCTGCGAAAGAAGCCGAGGCGGCATGAGCATCATCGCGACGGTTCGCACGCACATCACTGATGATGCAACTCAGACTTTACGCAATTCATGCAGTGAAATCCCTTGCGCACTGCGACCCGCGCCAGCGCGGATTCGCTCCGCAACGGCGGCGGGGGCAGGGGCGGAGCGATTCAGTTCTCAAACTCAATCGAAGAACTGCCCTTCAGCCAAATGGCCCAGTCAAATTGCACAGTGCAACCCGCGCTGGCGCGGGTCACAGTGCAGCATAAAACTCCGCGCACAAACGCACACGCAAACGCGCTCAGCCGCGAGCGCACGCCCACGATCCCACGCACGCCCACGAGCGATCAAGCCTTCCGCGTTGCGGGCATCAAGCCGATGAGCTCGAACATCGCATCCATCGCGGCGAGCTGTGTGATCTCAGCGACGTCATAGGCAGGCGACACCTCAACCACATCGCCGCCGACTAAGTTGCCGACCTTCAGGCCGCGCAAAATCGTTTGCGTCTCAAAAGTCGTGAGGCCTCCGGGAACTGGCGTGCCCGTGCCCGGCGCAAAAGCCGGGTCGAGGCAATCCACGTCGTAGGAAATGTAAGTCGGTGCCGAGCCAAAGTCCGGAAGGCTCGCCACAAACTGCGCAAGCGACTGCGAGCGAATCTCATCCATCGTGCAGACGCGCAGCCCGTGACGTTTCACGAAATCCAAATCCTGCGCGCCCGTCAAAGGTCCGCGAATGCCGATTTGCACCGAGTGCTTCGCATCCACCAGTCCCTCTTCGATCGCGTGACGTGCAAAACTTCCGTGGTGATACTCGCAGCCCCAAGCCGCGGGATAAGTGTCGAGGTGCGCATCGAAGTGAATCAAACGAAGTGGCGCTCCCCACTTCTTTCGATGCGCGCGCAAGATCGGCAGCGTGATCGAATGATCTCCGCCCACCGCAATCAAGCGGCGGCCGAGCTGAAGCGCATCGCCAAAATGCTTTTCGATGCGTTGATACGTCTGCGCCAAATCGATCGGCACCACCGGCACATCACCGACGTCGGCGACGCGGACTCGCTCGGTGAAGTCTTGCATGCGGCCCCAGTTGTAAACGCGTCCCAAAGATGAAACTTCGCGCACGCGTGTGGGACCAAAGCGCTGACCGGGTCGGTAGCTGGCGCCGCCATCAAAGGGCACGCCGATCAAGCCGACGTCGTAGTCGCCGAGGTGATCGACCTGCGGCAAGCGAAAAAAAGTTTTGATTCCCGCAAAGCGCGGCATCTCACGACCAGAGACTGGCTTGAAATCATGGCTCATGCGCTCATCCTAGATGAGGCCACGGGCCACCGCAAGCCATCCGCTGCGCATCCAGAGGTCAATGCGACCCGACATTCCCGCGCAGGATCAGAGCGCCAAATCGCGCTGGCGCTCTTCAATATTTTGTTTCAGGTACTGCGCCAAGCGAGATCGCGGCGGCGCTTGACCCAACACGCGCTGAAAGGAAGCCAAGTTGTCCGAGTTCAAAAACGGCAACAGCTCGCGCGCGACGGTGTCGCGCACTTGAAAGCCACCGCGCTCAAGCGCGCTCAACAAAGTCTCGGTGATCTGCTGAGGCGCAAGCTCTTGCCCGCGCTTCAAAAGATCCAGCGCCACGAGCACAGCTTCGCCGCTGTTGGAGACTTTCACAACATGTTGTGCGGCCTCGAGTGCCGCGGGGCTAGCGGGCAAGTCCGCCAAAATCTGCAGAGCCGCCACGCGAACATCGTCGTTCGGATGGCGAGCAAAGGCTTGGCCGACGGCGAGCGGATCAATCTCTGGAGTTTCACCTCGCGAGATCGCAGCGCGCGCCTCGCCGCGCAGATCATAAAGTGCGGCCACCATCCCATCGATCAAGGCATCATACTCCGCGCGCGGATCATCGTTGCGCGCGGGTCGAGGGCAACCCGTGCGAAGCGCTGTGCGAGATTCGCTCATCGTCACTTCGCATTGACGGAGATTTTTGAGTCGCAACATCGCCTGTCGCGATGCACTCGCGGCATCACGAACATCGATGTCGTTCACCTTCTCATCCATCGCATCGTCCGAAGCCACAGAAGCACCGGACTCCGTCGCTTGAGATCCAGATGCCGTCATTTGGCCGATCAGTTGGTCAATGCGTGCGAAATTGATGGCGGATGCCTCATCGATTTGATCTGCATCTTGTGTCGCCGCGGCTGATGTTGATGCATTCGCTGGCTGCACGCTTTTGCTGCGACCTGATTGAGCGTCGTCTGCCGCTCGATGCACAAGCTCGCGCGCGCCCCAAAGCACCGCGCCGCCGACAAGCAACAAGACTAACATCTGACGATCCACGCGACTCACGACAAGTACTCCTTAGCGCAAGACTTCCACGCGGCTGGCGATCGAAAGCTGCGGATAAGTGCGGCCCGCATAGACCCAGCCCTGAGCGGAATTGGCGCCCGTCACCTTGATCCAAATTTCGTTGGCTGTGCCTCGCACTTCCACCTTCTCCACTTGCAAGACCGCACCTCGCGCCAGAAGCGGTGCACTTGCACTTGCACCCGCGGCAACGATCTGCGCTTCCGTGCCTTGCACGATCTCCGGCAGCAAACGTAGGCCCTCGGCCTTTTTCACGCGCACGCGACCGCCCTGCAGCGGCAAGAAAACTTGTGCGTTTTGCGGAGGCGCTTGAAAACCGGTGCTCTCGTTCGCAAACCAAGTCGCCGCGTTCTCAGAGTTCCCCGCATAGGCCCAGCCTTCACCGCCGTTGGCCATGCGCACGCGATAGTAGCGATCGCCGTCTTTGGCCAAATCGACTTCGAAATCCAAAACTTGATAGCGCTGACCTTTGCGAATGAAACCGACGTCAGCTCCACCCATCTCGCGGCGAACGCGCACGTCTTTCTCGGCGCGAATCACATCGCCAATTCGCGAAAGTCCCGTCACCGCCTGCGAGCAAAACTGCGCGCGATCGCTGATGCGAACCTGTCGCAACGAGCGCAATTGCCGATCGTCAGCCGCCACTCGCAGTGGCCGAGCCCGCAGAATGTCCGCATCCAAACGCGCCAAACACGCGAAGGTCCGCAGATCACTCGCGCAGTGCAAAGACTGACCATCCAAAGTCACACAGGTCGAGCCCTCTTCGAGAATCAGCGGTCGGCTCGACAAATATTCTCCACGTCGCTCCGTCGCGATCGCGCAAAGCTCATCACCCGACCGAATACAGTTCAAATCGAGCTTCAAAGGTGCCGAGTTATCCGCGATCAGTCCCGACCATTCGTTGCGCTGCCACTTGCCGTGAAAGCCCTTATCGTTTTTCGCCCAGGAGTGATTCGGATTTGCCCAGCGACAAATCGCACCGCTACCACCGTTGTAGGCCGAGTACGCTGCGCGCGTGAGCGCTTCGAGATACTGCGCGCGCGTGGCTTTTTTGTTGTTCTGAATTCGCGTCACACAAGTCGCTGACTTCGCGCGCGTCCACTCATCTAAATAATGTTCGACGCCGTAAGTGACGTTGCCCACCAGATCAAACGAGTTATCCTGACCGCGAGCCGCGTGATAGCGCTGATTGATCTGCATCATGCCGTGCGAGATGAACTTGTCGCCCGTCATCAACTTGTAGCGACCATCAGGACCGATGCGATAGTGCGACCAGTAAGTTTCTTGCGTGGCCACGCCTTTGACGGCGCGAACAAATGCTGTGACCTCGTCATCGCGAACGCCCGCGACTTTCGTGCGAATCGTTTGCGCAGCGACCTCGCGCAACAGGGCATTCATGCTGCTCATGTAGTTGCGGCGCTGATCTTCGTTCTCTTTGACGGTGCGACGATCAATGACGTAATCGCCATAGACAAAACGGATGCGCGTGGGATCACCAAAGCGATTGGCATCACAGCCCGTCGGCGCTTCACCCCAAGCCCATGCGCCGCGATCTGGATTGATGCAATTCCCCGCCGCTGCATGTGCCACGGGCGAAGAAATCGCCGCGCTCAAGCCCATCAGCACAAGGCCCATGACCTGCCAGTTCAAATTACGAATAGAACAATTCACGTACCACGACCTCGGTGAGAGGGTTCAATCCGACCACTTCCGTAAGGCCATGGGTGAAGCAAGACTTGGGCGCAATTTGCACGGCACGCAAAGCCCCGCAACGCGACAGTTAAGCCCCTGTAAACTGCGGGAGTTTGCCCGTCATCTCGCGCACTTCTTGGCTTTTGGCAGAGCCCCTTATGGCCGCGCCGAGCCCCCTACCCCATGCCCTTCTCGGCCCGTCGGTGACAAGAACCGGCATTTCAGGCAACGCGAGGAGTCCCCGGTTAATGGGCGAGTGCCATACCATGTTTTCCGCCCAATCACGGGCGACCGCAAAAGCGGCACTTGTGAAATATTGCCGATCGGCAAATCTGGGATCGCCACAAACAACGAGAGGTCATTAAAGTTTCTTTGTAAGTACGACATCGCATTCGTGCGTCTGGAATTCTCAGGGTTCAAATTGATATTGGCCCGAGAGTTTCCCTGAGCGGCTAAATTGATGGATGTTTGCGAGTGAGCAAAGCTTCAAAAAGAATTTTAAAAAGCCCAACTGATTGGTCAGGATTTTTGAATGCACGACGACTAAGACGCGCAAGCCATCTTAACGATCTTCGCAATCGTCTTCAGACTTGGATTGCCTTTCTCCGACAGCGCATCATACAGAGTGCGCTCTGATAGCCCGTGGGCTTTTGCCTCTCTGGTTTTGACCTTCGCTTCAAGATGCGCCATCAGGATCTCTTTGAAAGAGTCGATGTCCTCGTCCTTCAATGCCGAGAACAGAGCTTGTCCAAGCTTGCGCTCATCAAGAAGCTCTGCGGTCGGATGCCAGCCCTGAGTCTTAACGCTGGCTTTGAGCGTTACGAACTCAGGCTTATCAACCGAGGAGGCTTTTCGCTTTTTTGATGTCTGCTTTTTGGCCATGCTTCGTTCCTCCAAGTAAAACTACGATTCGCTTCCGGTCCAAATAGGCGAAATAAACCCTCAGACCAATTTTCCACTTCAACTCAAAGACACCGTCGCCTACGGAATTCACCACGCCGAAATGACCGGCGACTTCGATGCGACTGAACCGCGCAGTGACAAGACCCTTGATCTTATCGGTCTGATCAAGGAACCATTCGTTAAACTCAGATGTCTTCTCTAGGTTGAATTCCATCCAGAATCAGTATGCAATATACCGCATGACAAAGCAAGAGGAGTGTGCGCGGTATATTGCAGTATAAGAAAGTTGGAGCCTGGCTGAGCATTTTCCCATTTTTGGCACAGCCGCTTTCGTGCATCATGGCTACGTGTTGAACGACCCGGTTTACTTCGTCAATCCAGACGGACTCAAGGTGATGGACGACAAGTCAGTGCGAAGCGCTTGATGTCTGGGAAAATTGCAAGGATGGGGCTAACTGAACTTTAGGAGATTCGAAATGAACGTCGTCGCCCGAAGATCGCTCTATTGTTTAGACGAAAAGTCGAAACGGGTTGAGCTTACAATTTTTTCGCCGCAACAAACGGAACCGAACGGGGACTTTCGGTGCTTGGTGGAAGTGCGCTCGGGATCCGTCGTTCTCGATAGCAGCAATGCCATTGGAGTCGATTCTCTGGCAGCTTTGCAAATGGCTCTCTCGATGAGCAAAACGCTGATCAAGAATATCAATCAAAAAGATTACCGCGGGCGACTTCGATGGCTAGATGACGGCGTAACAGATATCGGATTCGATGAGCCATAAGGATGTCTGCGAAGTGACCTACGACCGTTTCGCGGCCTGTTTCGATCTAAAAAATCAGGAGAATGTTCGGTTTCGAGTCTCTTCAAGCGGTTGCCCTACGACCATTGCACGGGTTAAGTGGATTTCACTTCTCTAATTTGAATCGACATCACCTAAACCATTGGCCACAGCTCCTACGTTCAATCGGAGAACATTTTTGACCATGAGCCGACCCGCCAGCCAAAGAACTTCAACCCGCCAACTCGCGAGCACTCTCGTGCATTGGTTTTCGCAAAACGCGCGACCCTTGCCTTGGCGCCAGTCGCGCGATGCCTATCGCATTTGGCTCTCTGAAGTGATGTTGCAACAAACCACCGTCACCGCCGTCATTCCCTACTACGAAAAATTCCTCGCGCGATTTCCAACACTCGGGGATCTCGCTCGCGCTGAACTCGCCGATGTCTTGGAGATGTGGGCAGGCCTGGGCTACTACTCGCGAGCGCGCGCGCTCCACAAGAGCGCACAAGCTCTGCACACGCGCGGCGGCTTTCCGCGCACAGCGACTGAGCTTGAAGAATTGCCGGGCTTTGGTCCCTACACCTCGCGCGCCGTCTCTAGTCTCGCATTCGGCGAAAATGTCGGCGTCGTCGACGGCAATGTGATCCGCGTGCTGTCGCGCCTGCACGCGCTCGATTTGGAATGGTGGACGCCAAAAGCGCGCCGCGAATATCAAAGCCTTGCGGACGAGCTTGCGCAAAGTGCGGATCCCTACCAAGTCAACCAAGCGCTGATGGAGTTGGGCGCCACGATCTGCACACCCAAAAGTCCCACGTGCTTGATTTGCCCATGGCAATCCGCCTGCGCCGCCCGAGCCCACAGCGCGCGCCAAGCCACCAAAAGTGTGACGGACTTTCCGCGCCCGCGCCCCAAGCGTGAACATGAAATCTGGATCTGGCGCCCGCGCATCATCCAAAGCGGCCAAGCCTTCGCGCTTCTCCCCAACACGCACGCGCCGTTTCTACGCGGCCAACTGCTGCCTCCGGGCGAGGCCAAACGTCACAAAGCCCCGCCCAAAGACTTCGCCTTCCGAGGCCAAATCACGCATCACAAAATTTTCGTGATTCCTACGCGCGAGCGCTGGCCCAAACGCCTCCGGCAACTCGAAGGCCAGCCCCTCACATGGGTCACACGCGACGAACTTCGCCGACAAATTCCCTCCAGTCTCGCACGCCGCGCACTTGAATCTGCGCAGTAAGACTTGCGCCCGTCGCTCGGCTTCGAAACAATATCCGCCGATGTCGCGCCCACACTTCCCCGCTGAAATACTTCGCACCTGCTCGGCTTTCATCGGCGTGGCCGTTGGCCTCGCCCTGCTGGTATCTTGCAGCTCAACTCCGCCGCGCGTGAAACCGCCCGAGGGCTCACGCCCCGAAGCCGCGCTTCCCATCGATAGCACCGCACCCGGCTCGCGCCCCGTCGACCAAACACAAATCGAGGCCGATCGCGCAGCCCTCATCTTCAACTTTGATGGCAAGACCACCAAGGTCACGCGCTTGCTCACACCGGGTGAAGCGCGACGCCCGCTCTATGTTGGCCCGCGACTCATCGCCTATTCGGTCAAGCCCTTCGGCGCTTCGCGCTTTCAAGTGCACGCCGTCGATCTTGATACGAAAATCGAAAAGCGCTTGAGCTTTGATGCCGGCGATGCCGAACCGCTGGCCGTGATGCCTGGCCTTCGACTGGTGTATCGCACCAACAGCGAGGCCACAAAATCCCCGCAGGCGATCAGCGAAGCCGTAAAGCGAAAGTTCCGAAATCTCGAAGGCGTCGCCCCACAACTCTGGCAGCTTCGCCTCGGCAAAAATTCATTCGCCTCGGTTCGCTTCGATGATTTCGCCGGCATCGCTGACAACGAAACTCGCAATGACGAGGGCGCCGCACATGTCGCGGCTCACGCGGATCTCGGCGGCAAACTCGCGCTGGTGCTCGAGCGCGCCGCCACCGCGATTGGCCCCACGGCCTCAAGCGCCAACTCGCCGCCGCGCGAACGCATCACGCGCTATCGCCTCGGTAAAAAAGGCGAGCTTCAGCGAGTGGGCAACTATCGCGTCGCGCGCCCCGACGGCATCACCGCCAATCGCCCGATCGAATGGATGCTCGTCTCTCCGCTCGGTGATCGCGTGCTGTGGTCCAACGGCGCCGAACTTTGGTGGACGGACGATAGCGGCGCCAAACCCACCGCATGGGCAGCTGCCAACGTGCCGTTTTTCCAGTCCGCGACCTTCCATCCGCGCGGCGACTGGCTCATCGGCTCCGGACTTGGACCCAGCGGCGACCTGAATCTCTACGCGTTACACACAAGCGGCACATGCCTTCGCGAACTCACGCGCCTCATTGGCAACGAAGTCGATCCGCAAGTCTCGCCAGATGGCCGAAGTCTCCTCTTCGTGCATCGCGAGGCCGAACGCACCGACATCCTCATGGCCGAGCTCAACATCCAAGATGCCGCCTGCGGCGCTGCGACCGCCACGACGCCCGTCTCGCCCTCCGCCGCGCCAGCGGCAACACCACCAGCTTCGAACTGATGCTCTAGAGTTGATTTTCAACCCGTAGCATTGCTTATTCCGTTAGCAAACCCAGCTGGCTCACTTCAGTGGTTGTCGCCACAAACCTTCACTCGATGCTCGATCAAAATTGCCAGTGAGCAAGATCCACGTGCCGACACCGCCCATCACCCAACCCAACCAACAATCCAAATCAGGCCAAATCAGGCCAAATCAGGTGTTATGCCTCAATGAGCCACGAAATTGTCCGCAACGGATCCGCGTTTCGGATCAGACGTCAGCCCGACACGACGACCACTCAAGTGTGCCAGCTCAAAAGGGCTAGACACAGACGCCGTTTAAGATAATTTAAGAATCAGGTTCAGGACTCGCCGATCAAGGAGGACAGGCGTGACCCATCTCTTCGCCCAATTTCGTCCGTCACAAGATCGCGCACTCAGCGCTCGCGGCACACTCGCCGCCGTCGTCGTTCTTGGCGTGCTGCTCGCGCTCCCCTCCCAACTTCGCGCGGCTCCGCATCCGGCGACCTCGTCCTCGCAGCTCGTCGCCCCCAAGCTCGGCATGTTCAGATCGCCCGACGGCTTTCGCATGCACGCCGGCGAATCCGGCTGGCTGCAAACCCCGCCACCGGCCGGGAACTCCACCATTCTCACCGTGTATCGCAGTCCGAAACCGGAATCGCGCGCCTCACTCACCGTGCGCGTGGATCGCCTCACTCGCGAGGTCACGGCCGAGCGCTACGTGCAGCGCTGGCTCAAAGACTATCCGCGCTTTGGCTTTGATGTGCTCGGCACGCAGGCCTTCACGCAAAGTGGCCTGAAGGCGCAAGTCATCGACCTCATCAATCGCGACTCGAAAATGCAGCTGCGCCAAATCGTGTTCGTGAACGAATCGCAAAAGCGCGCGGCCATCCTCACTTGCCGCGATCTCACCGATCAGTTCGCCGACTCGCTCAAACGCTGCAATTCCATCATCAAGTCTTTCGAGTGGTGAGGACGCGCTCCTTGGAGCGAGTGTTTAAGCCCAAAGGGTGCCGTCATCTCGCGTGCGTTGCGCTCGACCATCGGCGCCGCCCTGCGTTTTGAACTTCAGCGCCGAAGCTGCCAGATCATTTGCTCTATGAATTCAACGGATCTTGAAATCTCAAAGGTCGACTCGGGCATGCCGCTCGAAGATTGGCCGAGCGTCGAAAGTCGCTTGAGCGCCGATCAGCACGCGAAACGCAGCCTCGATGTCGGCTGCGGCCCGCACAAACTCGAAGGCTCTGTCGGCATCGACATTCGCAAACTTCCGGGCGTTGATGTCGTCGCCAATCTGGATCGGCACCCGTGGCCTCTTCCGGAGTCGCACTTCAAGTTCATCCGCTGCCAACATGTCATCGAACACTTGAGCGATTTATTTGGCCTCGCGCGCGAGATGTACCGCGTCTCCGCCGCGAACTCGGTGATCGAGTTCAAAACTCCGCACTATTCCTCTTACGCGAGCTGGGGTGATCCCACACATCGTTGGCACTTCGCCTTGGGCAGCATTCCGCAACTTTTTGAAATGGCCGTCGGACCGCAGGCCTACCGCGTGCGGCGACTGGAATTGAAATTCACCGGCTCAGTCTTGGATTTTTTCGGTTGGCTCATCTACAAGCTGTCCAAAAAAACCTATGAGAAGCACTTCGCGTGGATCTTCCCCGCCAACGAAATCATCTGCGAAATTGAAATTCTGAAGTAGCGCGCGACGCGAGCAAGCCCTCGGTGCGTGGCCGAAGGCTCTGCGCGATCCGCCCCGGCTTAGCTGCCGATCAGGCGCTTAAAGAAACCCGCGACTTTTTTGCCGATGCCGTCGTTCTTCTTCGGCATTGGGTTCGGCGGCGGAATTTTCTTTCGATCACCACCACCATGTCCGCGCTTGCCGCTCGGACCATCGTGGCGCTTGCCTTGTGCTTCGGAGCGACGTCCGTCGTGACGACGACCTTGCCCGTTGCCACCCTGACCGCCACCGCCTTGGCCGTTGCCCTGACGATCGCGATCGCGATCGCGTCCACGTCCCTGGCCCTGCGACCCCTGACCGTGCCGTCGACCTTCGTTTCGATTTTCATGTCGGCGCGGACCACCGCCCGCAGCTCCCGCCGATGGCCCATGGCCCGAAGCACCCACGGGCGTCGGTCCATTCGCCGGTCCGTTCGGATCTCGCGGACCGTGATCACGCTGGGGACGCGGACCATCTCGTCGCGCTCCATCTCGTCCACCACCGCGCGGTCCCGCATCGCGACGTCCACCGTCACGACGACCGCCGTCGCGGCCTCCGCCACCACGGCGCGCGCCATCGCGACGACCTTCACCACCCTCACGCCCACGCCGCGGCTCTTCGCCACGGAACTCGCGCGAAAAATCTTTGCTGCCGCGATCCGACGACATGGCTTTGAATTCCTTCGGAATCTGCGCATCGTCGATGAAGTCCGTATCGACTTTGTGTTTCAAATATCCTTCCACGCGCGCCAACGCATCCACATCGCGATCGCTCACCAGCGAATACGCAATGCCGTTGGCCCCCGCACGCCCCGTGCGACCGATGCGATGCACGTAGTTCTCCGGATCATCCGGCAATTCAAAGTTCACCACCATGTCGACGCCCTTGATGTCGAGGCCACGGGCCGCCACATCTGTCGCTACCAAAATATTCTTGTCGCTATCGCCTTTGAACTGCTCCATCACGCGATTGCGCTGCGACTGCGTCAGCAAGGATGAAATCCCCACCGCCGGCAGTTCATTGTCGTTCAAAAACTGCGTGATGCGCGGCACGTTCATCTTGAAGTTCGAAAACACAATCGCCTGCCGCGGATTGTGCTTACGCAGAAGCGCCAGCAAGAACGCACCCTTTTCATCTTGGCCGAGGTGAATGATTTTATCTTCGACGTTCTCCGCCTTCGCTTGATCGCGCGAGACATTGAACTCCACCGGCATCGCGCCGAACTGATACGCGGTATTCAAGACATCCAAATTCAGCGTCGCCGAGAACACCATGAACTGGCGGTCTTTCGGAATGCGCGTGAGGATGTACTTCATGTCGTCTTTGAAACCCATATCGAACATGCGATCGGCTTCATCGAACACAATGCCGCGCACTTGCTTCAGATCGACGACGTTATCTTTGTAAAGGTCGAGCAAGCGTCCGGGTGTGGCGATCACGAACTCGACGCCACCACGCAGCCCCTCTTTTTGCTTGTCGTAACCGACGCCGCCGTAAACCGACACGGCCCGCAATCCTGAGTCTCCGCCGAACTTCAGGACGTTTTCGTAAACCTGCTCGGCGAGCTCGCGCGTGGGCACAAGCACCAAGATGAAGTTCATCGCCACCCAGTCCGGGAAACGACGTGCTTTGACGAGCGCCAACTCTTCAGGGCTTAAGCCCTCTTCTTTTTGACGAGATCGCAGAATGCGCTCCATGAGCGGCAACACGAACGCGGCGGTCTTGCCCGTACCTGTCTGCGCCAGGCCCGCGACATCTTTGCCTTCCATGATCGAAGGCATGGCGGTCTTTTGAATCGGAGTGGGTTCAGCGTAGCCGAGCTTGTCGACGGCGGCCTGAAGTTGGGGATGGAGCTGGAGGTCTTTGAAACTTTGGATCGGTGAATCGGAACTCATGAAGGGCCTCGGAAAAAGAAAAAGGAGCGTCGGTGCACAGCAAGTCTTTGCGCTCGATCTCAATTTCGCAGTTTTGCATTTTGGCGCTGGCGTTCATTGGGCGAGCGCGAGAATTCGACAGCAAGCGCCCGAGCTGACGTCGCCGCGGCGACGCAAAGCACTTCGACCAGAAGTCGGGCTGAGTGTGCTGAAGAACAAGTGACTGCGATAAGATGGGCATTTTGGGTTTGGCTGGGGCCTGAACTCAGGCCTGTGACGCTGACAGTTAAACACGCGCCGCAAGAAGAATCTCCTGCGACTTCTTTAAGCTTAGGCGAGTGCGGGGGGAGAGTCAAAACGCCCTGGTCCATGAACTGGTCTCGTTGAGTGTTGCGCGAGATCGCACAAAGCTCATCCTCCCCTAGCGTCAGGCCAATTCCATGGATGCCCAAATATCGAGCACGATGAATAGCTGAGTTTATTCAGTAATATTCACGACTTAATCGCCAAGGCCGAGGCCACGCAACACTCAGCGAGACCAGAAGCGGTGAAGCTCCGCCAAAAACGCCTCCGGCGCCTCCGCATGCAGCCAGTGCCCCACCCCCGGAATTTCAACCGCGTGAATCAATCCCGGGCGGCGAGCCGCAATGCGCTCAAACTGCTCGCGCGGGAGATCCGCGCTCAATTCGCCGCGCAACCACAGCGTCGAACAGCGGAGTTTGTCGACCAAGTCCCAGCGGTCTCGGTCGCGCCCGGCCTTCAGGGCGGCCCGAAGGCCTGCAGCATCAAAGCGCCAAGTGGCTTGTCCGTCGGCGAGTTCGCTGATGTTGGAGTAGAGCCAGGGTGCCAACATCGGCGAGGCGCCGGGGAACTCGCGCCGAAAGTCTTCATCGAACCAAGATTTCGCGGCGGCTTTGGTGGCGAAGGGAACGGGAACTTTGTCGAGAATTCTCTGCACCATGGAGCCGCCCGCGACCTCGATCATTTCGGGACCGATGTCGACGATCACGAGGCTTTCGACACGTTCTGGGTAAAGTGCGGCGAAAGTGAGCGCCACGCGTCCGCCCATGGAGTGGCCCACGAGGCGGATGCGCGACCAGCCGAGGTCGTCGAGGATGAGGCGCAAGTCTTCCGCCATGCGCTCAGGTGAGTAGGCGTCAGGGTCAGCGGCCAGATCTGCGTGAAAGCTGCGTCCGTGGCCTCTTTGGTCGTACGCGAGCACGCGATGTGTGGCTTCGAATTCGCGGGCGATGCGCCTGAAATTGAGGGCGTAGCCCATCACGCCGTGGAGGAACACCACCGACGGCGGGCCGGGCTCACCGCGATGAGGTTCAAGGCCCGTGAGCTGTGTAAAGAACTTTGCTGAGTGCTGCGATGGGGAGGGTGAATTTTTCGACATACCGACGACCTCGCAGGATGCTGCGCACTTGCCGCTGTAAGTCTCAGCAGGCCTTCGCCGCGCCTGAGGCTCATCTTGCGCATGGGGCTCAGGCAGGTATACTGCCCAGCGAATGTCCGACGCGCAAGCCTCGCCGACCGCTTCCAAAGCGAATGACGGCACATCTCATCCTCATCCCGCTCAGCCGACAACTGGGACAATATCAGAAGCTTCTGCAGAAGCTTCGAAGTCGGACTCGCGCGCGTCTGCTGCGAACTCGGCGAATTCTGCCTCGGCGACGTTGAACGAAAAACATCGCCCGGTTCTGCGCGCGGACTGGGTTGATCCGCATGCTTACGGCATCGTCAAAGCGCTGCAAAAAGCCGGGCACGAAACTTATTTGGTCGGCGGCTGCGTGCGCGATCTGCTGATCGGCATGAATCCCAAGGATTTCGACATCGCGACGATGGCGCATCCGCCGCAAGTGAAGCGCATCATTCACATGGCCTTCATCATTGGTAAGCGCTTCCGACTGGTGCTGGTGAAGCGCGGTGATCAACAATACGAAGTGGCGACTTTCCGCCGCGAGTTTGATCCCAACGAGTTCCCCGCCGATCAGTATCCCGACGGCCCGCCTCCCGGCGACAATGTGTTCGGCACGCCGGAAGAGGATGCGGTTCGCCGCGACTTCACCATCAACGCTTTGTTTTATGATCCGATTCGCGAGCGCGTGATCGATTATGTCGGCGGTCAGCGCGACATCGAAGCGCGAGTCCTGCGGATGATCGGCGATCCGGATCGGCGCTTGGTTGAAGACCCGATTCGCATGCTTCGCGCGCTTCGCTTGGCGCACAAGATTCGCTTCGCCTTGGACCCTGAGCTGCGCGCGTCGATCACGCGAAACGCCGCCTCGGTGATGCAAGGCGTGTTGCCCCGAAGGCGCGAAGAGCTGCTCAAGATTTTGCGACTGGACGATCCTTTTGCGGCCTTGGTGGAGGCCCACGACTTGGGCTTGCTTCGCCACGCCTTTCCCTCGCTGGATCGCATTTTCGAATCACCCCGGCGCACCGACATCTTCCGCGCCTTGTTCGAACAATTCTCGGCGAGCGTGTTGGATGATTCGAACACCACACAGCTGTTTGGCTGGCTTCTCTACGCGATGCTAGAGACTTGGAAGGAAGAAGTGCGCGTGGAGATCGGCGACGGCGGCGCGGCCGACGAGTCGCAAGCGCGCTGGCCGAAGATCGACAACGAAGATTTTGCGCGCGTGATGCGCGACGAGTTCGGCATGTACAAGTTCGAGCAGTCCGCAGTGGTCTCGGCCGTGCGCATGATTGGGCTGCTGGAGCGCTCCGCGGACTATCGCCGCAAGGGCGATCGTCGCCAAAACAATGTCGTGCGCCGCGAAGGCTTCACTTTGGCGTTGCGACTTGGCATCTGCGACCATCGCCTCGCCGGCGAAGACATTGTGTTCTGGCTGCAAATCGCTGAGCGCTTGCAACCTGAGATCGAGGCGGCTGAGAACGAGCGCCGCAACGAAAAGTCCTCGCGCCGCCGCCGTGGTCGCCGAGGCGGTCGCGACTCCGCCGAGCGCCCCAATTCGCGAGGCCAGGGCCACGAAGGCGAGAACTCCGCGGATGGCGATCGTGATGGCGACGGCGGCGACGATGAAGGCGACGGCGACAGCCATCAAGGCTGACCCCATCGCGGGCCATAGAGCCTTCAGATCGCCCCAGAATGAGTCATTCGGTGGTCCACTCTCGGGATCGCGTCGAGCTTCGAGGCATTTCGTTGCATACTGACGCATACTGAAGGGTGAACTTGAGCGCACCGCAGAGCGGGTGTATGACCGAAGTGTTCGGACCCAAACCCGCACGGGCACCCGACCATGACGCTCTCAAAATAGGACCGACCGAGGAGAACTTATGAGCATCGGACCACTCCAGGCACTGATTATCATCGCCGTCATTTTGATTTTCTTTGGTCCCTCGCGCTTGCCAGGCCTCGGAAAGTCCGTGGGCGAAGCCATTCGCGGTTTCAAAAAAGGTATCTCCGGCGACGAGATCGATGTGACCGACTCGGCCAAGCCGGCGAACGAAAAGCTGAGTGCCCAAGACTCAACGTCGACGCAAAAGTCGACGCAATCCGAGAAGGACAAAGTCTAAGAGGAAGGTCGAGGCCGCAGGCCTCGTCGCCGATTATGCGGGCCAATTTATCGGCCCAAACTGGAATTAGAATTGAGATCAAAGCTCGAGTGCTGCGCGCTCGATCGCTACAGAATCCAAACCATGCTTCGCGTACAGCTCAAGCGCTGAATACGCACTTTGCCCAAAGTGCTCGCCCACACCGAGCAGCTTTGCGCGCACCGGCACGCCCGCAGTGTGCAGCGCCTGCAATGTGATCGAGCCCAAGCCACAAATCTGGCGATGCTCTTCCACCACCACAAGTCGACCATCGGCCTGCGCTAAGCAAGTCTTGAGAGTCGCAAGATCCGGATGATTCACGTTGGATGCGTGCAGCACGATGGCGCCACGACCCGCAGCCTGCAAGCGATCCGCAGCTTTGAGCGCCTCAGGTACCAACGAACCACTCGCCGCAATCACCACAGGTTTCGCACCTTCGATACGCAGAAGCGTCGGCCAAGTCTTCAGCGAATGTTTTTGCCCCTCGGGGATCAAGCGCTTCGGAAAATTCTCACGACCCAAGAAGAACACGCGCGTCGGTGGAACTTCTCCGCGGGCTCGAGCCGCAGCGAAATCTTCGATGGCGAGTGTGAGCAAGTCTTCAGCTTCTGCGGATGTTGAAAGTGAAAACACTTCGGTGTGAGGAATGCTGGCCACTTGTGCGACAAAGCTCAGTGCCTGGTGGCTCGCGCCATCGGCCGCATCTTGAAAACCCGTGTGCGAGAAAATCGCAATCACCGGCGCCAGCGACAAATTCGCCATGGTGATCGGCAACGCGCCTTTGGTGACGCCGAACTGCGCGAAGGTGTCGACGATGGGAATGTAACCCGCCAGCGAAAGTCCCGCGGCTGTCGAAATCATGTTGGCTTCCGCGATCCCCACATCAAGGGCTGAGTCGGGATAAACTTTATGGAAGTCGGCGACACCGGTTGAGCCCGGCAAATCTGAAGTGACGGAGACGACGGGAAGCCCGCGGCCTCGAGCGGCGACCAAGGCTTTTGCGACACCGACTTGGATCTTTTCATTGCCCGTGGCTTTCAAGAGTGCTGCACCCGGAGTTGTGGGTTGCACCGTCGCGCTCACGCGTGAGGAAAGTTCGGTTTCGCGCTTTTGCACAGTTTCAATCCACGCCATGAACTCAGGCGGCACAGAGGCCGGCGCGTAGATCTCGGTTAAAAACTCAGGCAGCTCTTTGGCGGACTTCAGCGGAAAGCCGTGCGCGCCGGAAGATGAGGCTTCGGCTTTTTTGTTGCCTTTGCCCTTGATGGTTCGCGCGACGATCGCGACGGGAACCGAAGGATTGAGTCGCGCCAATTCAAATGCTTCTTCCAACGTGGAGGCGCAAGCTTGCAAAGAATGTCCGTCTTCCAGACGAAGAACTTTCCAACCCAAATCATCAAGAGCTCGGAACGACGGCTCCATCGAAAAACAATCCTGCTCGATGCGACCGCTCAGCTTGGTGCGATTGTCGCTGATGATCAGCACGAAGGGCGCGACTTTGCCTTTTTGCGCAAGACCAGGAATCGCAGCCAAAGCTTCGCGCGCTTCGCCTTCCATCGCGCCGCCATCTGAAAGCGCACAAACCGTCACGCGTTGGCGCGCATCGAAGGACGAGGCCCCCGCTCGCGCACCCGTCAGTGCGTCGGCGATCGCCAAGCCTTGAGCTTGTGGCAAACCCGATCCGAGCGGACCGTTCGACACGAGCACGCCTTCGGGGAAGAGATGCGCTTCGCCGTGACCTGTGAGCTTGGACGTGATCGAGCGGAATTCACGCAGTGATTCGAGCTTCACGCCCGCCATGCCGTAGTTGGCCTTCAGAGCGTAGAGGCCGTTTTCGCAGTGACCGGCGTCGTTGACAAAATTGTAGAGCTCGAACCACGGCCGCGATTTTTTCTCAGCGTCGTGAAACATCAAGCCGTGCAGGGCGGACATCAATTCCGCAAATGCCGAAGGCCCACCAAAGTGCGAGGCCGCACCACCCAGTTGCGCCTCCATATCCATGAGCGCCACCATCGCGCGCGTCGCTTTGGGACATCCCACCGCGATGCTTTCGCCGGTGAGTCGCTGAACGCTCGCGCTCCAGCGTGGCCGGAGGCCTCGAGCATCGGCCAGTCGCGATTTCATCGCGAGCGGACGAAGCGGCTCGTTGGATTTATTTTGAAGAAGAGAGGAATTGGGTGCGCCGGTTTCTGCTGCCATGACAGGGTTTTCCCTAAACGCCCGCAGGGCGTCAACCGTCAACAGCTTCCGGCGAGAACGAAGAGGATCAAGAACTCTGGTATGAGCTCTGTGGGATCAGTTCTGTGGCATGAGTTCTGTGGTATGACATCTGTGGGATCAGTTCTGTGCCAATAGACTCGTGACAAGCGGCTCGCAAATCGCCAATTTGTTGCCCATGGCAAATATCCCTTTGAGCGCTTCTGATTCTGCTGGTCGTCCATTTGGCAGTTCAACTCGTCGCCCGTCTCGTTGGGCTCAGCTTCCCAAAGTCGATCTGCATCGACATCTCGACTGCTCGATCCGCCCCGCAACTTTGCGCGAGCGCCTCAAGGAGCAGGGCGTTGCCCTGCCCGAAACTGAAGCTGAGTTTCGCCGGCAATTTTTGGTCACCGAACCCATGCGCGATCTTGAAAGCGTGCTCAGAAAGTTCTTGGCCGCCCAACAAGCGCTCTCAACGCCGGACTTTCTCACCCGCGTGACTCGCGAATGCATCGAGGACGCCGTGGCCGAAGGCATTCGCATTCTCGAACTCCGCTATGCCCCCACCTTCATTCAAGACGGCCACGAGCACTTGAGCTTCGAAGACATTCACGCGGCCATCGTCGCAGGCGTCGAGTCCTGCCGCCACTTACCCATCGCCGTTGGTCTGATCGCCATCCTTCAACGCATCAAGCCCGTCGCCGTCGCTGAACGCGTGACCGAGTTCGCGCTCGCTCATCGCAACACCTTCGTCGGCTTGGATCTCGCCGATAACGAAGTCGGCTTTGATGCGCGCCCCTTCGAAGCCTGCTTCGCTCGCGCCCGCGCTGGCGGACTGCGAATCACTGTGCACGCCGGCGAAGCGCCGAGCGCCCAAGCCGCGGAAAATGTGCGCATCGCCGCTGAACGCCTCGGTGCTGAACGCATCGGTCACGGCATTCAAATCGCGCGCGATCCGGCGATGCTGGCCTGGGTGCGCGAGCGCGGACTTGTCCTCGAAGTTTGTCCCACATCCAATGTGCTGACTCAGGCCGCGGCCTCGATCGCCGAACATCCGCTTCGTCGACTTCTCGACGCCGACATCAAGTGCACGCTCAACACTGATGATCCCGGCGTCTTTGATTTGGATCTCACGCACGAATACGACGCCGTCGCCGATGGCTTGGGCCTGACCGAGGTCGAGTTTCAGCGCATGAATGAGATTGCCGCGCGCGCCTCCTTCATCCCACTCGAATTGCGGCAAAAGGTCTGGCCGAGCCCACTGAGCTGACAAGTCCAACGCGCACTTCTTGCTCCAGCGATGCATTCAACGTCACAATAGTGTGGCGAGGTGCTTATGATGCTCATTTGGATTGTGCTCGGACTGCTGGTCGCTGTGATTCTCTACACCATCACCGTCTACAACGGCTTGGTGCGCCTCAAGACGGCGCTGGCCAACAGCTTCGCGCAAATCGATGTGCAGCTCAAACGCCGCTATGACTTGATTCCAAATCTCGTCGAGACCGCCAAAGCCTACATGAAGCATGAGCGCGAAACTCTCGAGGCCGTAATCACCGCCCGCAACCAAGGCCTCGCGGCCATGCGTATGCTTTCACAAAATCCCGCGGACGCCGCGCAGATCGGCAAGCTCGCTCAAGCGGAATCGCAATTGCGAAGCGGACTGCAGTCGCTTTCCGTCGTCATGGAGTCCTACCCCGACCTGAAGGCCAACACGACCATGCAACAAATGATGGAAGAGCTGACCTCGACGGAAAATAAGATCTCTTTTGCGCGCCAAGCGTTTAACGACTCCGTCATGGAGTACAATACGGCTCGGCAAGTTTTCCCAAGCAACGTCGTTGCGGGCCTATTCAACTTCACCGCCGCGCAAAGTTTTGAAATCGAAAATCCGCGTGAACGCGAAGCCGTCGCCGTGAAGTTCTGATGCGCCAGCAATCCGGGGCTAGCTCTCTCAGCGGGAATGCAGGCTCCACTCTGGGGGCGGCCGGTGAAGCGCGAGGCTTCGCCACCAACTTTTTTCAGCAACAGGCCCAAGCCCGTCGCAACACTTGGCGCATCTTCGCGTTGTTTTGGCTCGCGATTGCCGCCACGGTGATCTTCACCACCGTGGTCATCGCGTTTTTCTTAAGCCACAGTGAAGAGTTCGCAGACAAAAGCCAAGTTCACCAAGGCCAATTCGTCTTTCATCCCGAAGTTTTGCTGTGGTCCACGCTCGGCACTCTCGCCGTGGTGGGCTTTGGTTACCTTCGTCGGCGCTGGATGCTCGCCAAAGGCGGCAAAGCTGTCGCCACAAGTTTGGGTGGACGACTCGTCGAACGCAGATCCGAACAGAGCGATGAGCGCCGCCTGCTCAATGTGGTCGACGAGATGGCGCTTGCGGCGCGCATCCCCTCACCACCCGTCTACTTGCTCGACAACGAACGCAGCATCAACGCCTTCGCTGCCGGCTACCACCCGACCGACGCTGTGGTCGGCGTGACGCGCGGATCGATTCAGCGCCTCAATCGCGACGAACTGCAAGGCCTGATGGCGCACGAGTTCTCGCACATCTTCAATGGCGACATGCGCCTCAACATGCAAATGGTCTGCTGGATCGGCGGTTTGGAAGCTATTAGCACCTTTGGTCGCAGTCTCATGCGTTCCGCCTCGAATCGCAGTTCCAGCTCACGCAAAAAAAATGGCGGAGGCGGCGTGATCTTGGGACTGGCGCTCTTTGTGATCGGCATCCTCGGCACATTTCTCGCGAGCCTGCTGCGCGCGGCGATCTCGCGCCAACGCGAACACCTCGCTGATGCCAGCGCGCTACAATTTACGAGAAACCCCTACGGCATCGGCGGCGTGCTTTGGAAGATCTGGAAACTCAAAGACGGCGGCCTGAACTCGCCCTACGCCAAAGAGGTGTCGCACTTTTTCTTGAGCTCAGCGAGCGGCGCGGGCACCGCCTCCTATTTTGACTTTGGTTTTTTCAACACTCACCCGGCGCTCGAAACGCGCTTGCAGAGAGTTTGCCCGGAGCTCTTGCGCGACGGCTCGCGACCGCCGGGCGTGGATCGCGACTTTTTTGAACGAGTGGAATCGCCCATCGAGCAGCGCATTGAAATTCCGGTGCCCCAATCCGCGAAGCTCGCGGGGGCGGTCAGCTTGCTTCGCCAAGCGACAGAGCAAGCTTCAGCTTTGGGCGCAAGTCTTGAAGGCACGCCCGCCGGCGGTCTGGGCACAAGCCTGCTGCGCTTCGCATTTCGCGAGGCCACGATGGCCAAGTCGCTCGCGCTTGCGGTCGCCAACATTCGTCCGACGCCGACAACGCCCACTGACGATGAGCTTCGCCAGCAACTCGACGCCTGGCTCGCCACCGTCGATCAGCCCGAGCTGGAGCGTTTGCAACTTTTGAATCTGAGTCTGCCCGCACTTCGCGAGACCCCAGAAGAAGAGCGGCGCAACTGGCTCGGCGAACTCGAGCAACTGCAACTACCCGACGACTCTTCCGACGCACGCTTTTGCATGCTGCTGCTCGCGTACCTGATCTTTGCGCTGCACCCGGATCGTCGCACGCCACTTCGCGCGCCCTCGCAAGCCGAACGGCTGCTTGCCACACATCAGCTGCTGAGCTTCGCGGCGCAGGTCGGACACGAGGTTGCAGCGGAGCGCGAACAGGCTTACGCCGCCGGCTGGATGACGATGAAGCGAAAGCTGCCGGGCCTTGCGGCGCAACCGCTGGCTCAGCTTCACATCGCGCATCTTGTGCACGCCTTTCGCGTGCTGAAGGCCACGCCGCCACTGACGCTCGCAGAGATTCACCAGAGTTTGGATCGCGTGCTGGGATTTGATCGGCGGCTGAAGGGCGCGGAGGCGGCATTGGTGCAGGCGCTGCGGACGGCCACGGGTGCCCCCAACTGGTCTCGTTGAGTGTTGCGAATGCTCGCGCGAATTGTGGTGCGACTTTTGCCGCCGGCTCACCAGGCTCCCTCCCCATCATCAAGTGATTGAAATGACGAGGCTTTCATCAGCGCTCCGCCCGTGCCCCTTGGGCTTTGCGCCCGGCGCACGCGACCCAAAGTGCAACACCGAAACATCGCAAAATACTTGAGTCAGATCAGCCCGTTAGGCCGTCGGCCTCGAAAATCGCAACACTCAACGAGACCAGTTCTTGACCTTCCCATGATGGCAAGCTTCATCCTGCCCGCATGGAACAAAAACTACTGTTGAACGAAATGAAGTGTGCCAGCTGCGTCAACAAGGTCGACACGACTTTGCGAAAGATCGACGGCATCAAAAACGTGCGCGTGAATCTGCTCACGCAAGAGGCGCGATTTGATTTGGATGCTGAGGGCGCGCCGGAGCAACAACAAAATGTCACCGCGCAAGCGATCGCGCAACTTGAAGCGCTCGGCTACAAGGCGCAGGTGAAGTCCGAGGTCAAAGCCTCGACGGCCCGCGAACTCGCCGAGGCGCGAGTGCGCAACGAAAAATGGCGCGCGATCTTCGCGCTCGCTCTCACCATCCCTATGTTGATCCCGATGCTTTGGTCAGCTTGGCCGATGCCATCGCCCGAAGTGCAGCTCGTACTGACCAGTCTCGTGATGGTCGGTGTGGGTACGTCCTTCGCTCAACGCGCGATCGCCAATCTTCGACACTTGAGTTTCACCATGGACGTGCTGGTGTTCTTAGGCACGACGGCGGCTTTCGCCTACTCCGTGTATCGGTGGCAAATTCACAAAGGCCACCACACGCATCTGTTCTTTGAATCGGCGGCGGCGATCTTGGCGTTCGTGCAACTTGGAAAGTGGATGGAGGCCGTGGCCAAGCGGCGCGCGGGCTCGGCACTGGAATCGCTGAAGCGCCTGCAGCCCGAAGTGGTGCGCGTGAAAACTCCGAAGGGCATCATCGAACGCGCGCTCGAGGCTCTGCAACCCGGCCATCTGTTGGTCACTCGCTCTGGCGAGCGCATCGCTTGCGACGGCGTCGTCGCCGAAGGCGCGGCGAGCGTGGATGAAAGTTCGATGACCGGCGAGAGCGCGCCGCGATGGGTGCGCGCTGGCGATACAGTTTATGGCGGGTCGCTGGTGCTGGATAGTGAGTTGGTGACTCGCGTGTCGCATGCGGCGGATCGCGGTTTGCTCGCACAGATGCTGGAAGCCTTAGAGAGCGCGCAAGCTCAAAAAGATCAGATCGCGAAACTTGTCGATCGCTGGAGCGCGGTGTTCGTGCCGCTGATTTTGGTGATCGCCGCTCTCGTCGCCATCGGCTACGGCGCGATGACGGGCGATTGGAGCGAAGGCCTGATTCGTGCGATCGCGATTTTGGTGATCGCTTGCCCTTGTGCATTGGGGCTGGCGACGCCAACCGCGGTGATGGTGGCATTGGGCGAAGCTGCGAAGCGCGGATTTGTGGTGCGCGATCCGGGTATCTTTGAGACGGCGCCCAAACTTCACCAGGCGGCCTTCGACAAAACCGGCACATTGACTCGCGGTGAGCCACGACTTCGCGACGCAAGTCTCGACGACAACGACTTAGCTGCGGCGGCCTCGCTCCAAACCAGCAGCACACATCCTCTCGCGCTGGCTCTTCTGGCTTCGGCTCGAAGCAAGTCGCTCAGCTTGCCGACAGCGGAAGATGTGCGCGTGATCGCGGGCTCGGGTATCGAGGGCCGAGTTGCAGGCCGACATCTGGCACTGGGGTCAGAGCGTTGGATGCGCGAGTTGGGACTGCGGCCTGAGGCCGATGCGTCGCTCTCGGGCACGCTGAGCTTTCTCGCCGACCTCGATGGAAAAAAAATTTTAGGACACCTGCGTTTCGTCGATGAATTGCGGCCCGAGTCCGCTGGCCTCATTCAAGCGCTTCGCGCACAAGGCGTGAAAGTCGCATTGCTCTCGGGCGATCGCCACCCCGAAGTGGCGCGCATCGCGCGCGAGCTGCAGATCGAAGAAGCGCACGGCGAAATGAAGCCGCAGGATAAGGTGGCGTGGATTCAGGCCGCTCAAGCGCGCGGCGAACACGTCGCGATGCTAGGAGATGGCATCAATGATTCGGCGGCTCTTGCGCAAGCCGATCTGGGCGTTGCGGTCAGTGGCGCAACCGATATCGCGGGCCAAGCCGCAGCTGTGGTGCTGCTCAATCCGGATCCGCGCTCCTTGCTGCGCGTGATTTTGCTCGCGCGAGCGACGCATCGAAAGCTTTGGCAAAATCTCGCGTGGGCCTTTGGCTACAATCTCATCGCCGTGCCGATGGCGGCCATGGGTCAGCTCACGCCCACCCTCGCCGCGTTCGCGATGGGCTTTAGTTCGGTGAGCGTTGTGGTATCGAGCCTGATGCTGATCTGGTCGCTTCGTCGCGCCGAGGCCAAAGCTGGTTTCGCGAGCGAAGCGAAGATGGCGACAACTCAAGTCGCGCCGGCATGGGGGACACGATGAAAGGCGTCTACAATATTGGTGAAGCCTCCAAGATGAGCGGCGTCTCCGCCAAGATGATTCGTCACTATGAAAGCCTAGGCCTTCTGCCGAAGGCCCGCCGCACCGAATCCGGCTACCGACAGTATTCAACCGAAGACATTCATAGTTTGCGCTTTGTCAGAACCTCGCGGGATTTGGGATTTTCGTTGGATGAGATTCAAAAGCTGTTGTCGCTTTGGTCGAACAAGCGGCGCGCAAGTCGCGATGTTCGGCGCCTTGTGGAAAAACACGTGGAAGACCTGAATCAAAAAATCGTCGACCTTCAGCGCATGCGTGACTCGCTCAAGAATCTCGCGCAATGTTGCCACGGAGACGAGCGACCCGAATGTCCCATCCTCGATCAACTTGCTGAGGGAGAGCCCACTTGACGCCTTCATCATCGACGCCAAATTCGAATCAACCTGAATACTCCGTTCTCGATCGCTTGATTCGATGGTCATTGCAAAATCGCCTTCTCGTGCTCGCACTCTCCGCGCTGGTACTGGCGTGGGGCGGCTACGCCATCACCCACTTGCCCGTCGATGTGTTCCCTGACCTCAACAAGCCGACAATCTCGGTGATGACCGAAGCCGAAGGCCTCGCACCCGAAGAAACCGAAACGCTGGTGACCATTCCGATCGAAAGCGCGCTGTTGGGACTTCCAGATGTCGAGCGCGTGCGTTCGCAATCTGGCGCTGGACTGAGCATCGTGTGGGTGGAGTTTGACTGGGACACCGATATCTACCGAAATCGCCAGCTCGTTCAGGAGCGCCTGGCCGTGGCTCGCGAACGACTGCCACGCGATGTGCTGCCGCAATTGGGACCGATTTCATCCATCATGGGAGAAATTCAACTTGTCGGCCTGGTCGCGGAAGATGGCGCAAGCTTCGGCCCGTTGGAACTTCGCAATTTTGCCGATTGGGTGGTGCGACCGCGGCTGATGTCGATCAACGGCATCTCGCAAGTCATCGCCATCGGTGGCGGCGTGCGCCAGTATCAGATTCTGTTGAGCGCGGAGAAAATTCAGCAGCGACAGCTCTCTTTGTCGACCATCGAGCATTCGATCTCGGAAATTTCAAAGAACACTTCCGGCGGCTTCATTGATTTGGACCAGCGCGAGAATCTCATTCGCATCATCGGCGGCGTTCGCGAGAAGGAAGAGATACTCAATTCCTTCATGGGCTATCACCTCGGTCAGCCGGTGCGCGTTCGCGACGTCGCGACCGTGATTGAGGGGCCGCGCACCAAACGCGGTGATGCCAGCATCAACGCTCAGCCCGGGGTGATCTTGAGCGTGCAGAAGGCGCCAGGAGCCTCCACTCTCGATCTTGCGCAAGATCTTGATCTGGCCTTCGATGAACTCGAACGCCAAATGCCTCCGCAGGTGAAGTTGCACAGAAATTTGTTTCGCCAAGCAACCTTCATCGAGACTTCGATCCACAATGTGATTGAAGCACTTCGCGATGGCTCACTTTTGGTCATTGTCGTGTTGATGATGTTCCTCGCAAATTTCAGAACCACGGCCATCACGCTCACCGCCATTCCTTTGAGTTTTGCGGTGTCCGCCTTGGTGTTCGAGTTCATGGGCATGACCGTGAACACCATGACCTTGGGTGGCTTGGCCGTCGCGATCGGTGAACTGGTCGACGACGCCATTGTCGACGTCGAAAACGTCTATCGACGTCTGCGCGAGAACGCTTTGAAGGCTGTGCCTGATCCGATTCTCAGCGTCGTCTTTCACGCATCGAGTGAAGTGCGAAACTCGATTGTGATCGCCACCATGATCGTGATCGCCGTGTTCTTTCCGCTCTTTGCGATGAGCGGCATCGAAGGCCGCCTGTTCGCTCCACTTGGCGTGGCCTATGTCGTTTCCATTCTCGCCTCGATGTTCGTTTCACTGACGCTGACACCTGTACTTTGCTCCTATCTTCTGGGCGGTCGACAGCTCAAGGAGCAGTCTGAGACTCGCTTGGCGCGCTGGATGAAGGCGAAGCAGGCCGCGTTTCTGAGAGTATGGCTCAATCGCAGCGGTTGGTGGCTGGCGCCCGTGGCGCTCCTCTTTGTGATCACCGGGATCATGGCCATTCGCATGGACCGCGACTTCCTTCCGCAGTTCAACGAAGGCACGGCCACCATCAACTTGCTCCTCGATCCAGGTGTGTCGCTCGGCGAATCCAACCGCATCGGCCAAGAGGCCGAACGACTCATTGGCGGTGTGCCGGAAGTTCTCTCTGTGTCTCGCCGAACAGGCCGCGCGGAGATGGATGAACACGCTGAGGGTGTTCACTATTCAGAAATCGATGTCGACTTCAAGCCCCTCGATCAGTGGCGCGATGGCCAAAGCAAAGAGAGTGTGCTGGAAGAGATTCGCGCGCAGCTCGAAAAACTTTCGGGTGTCTACTTTAATATTGGTCAGCCGATCTCGCATCGACTCGATCACCTGACTTCAGGTGTTCGCGCCCAGATTGCACTCAAGATCTTCGGCGAGGATCTTGCCGAGCTACGCGCGAAAGCTGCGGAAGTCGAAGGCGCGCTCAAAGACATCGAAGGCCTTGTCGATTTGCAGGTGGAAAGTCAGGCGCTGATCCCCCAGCTCAAGATTCAGATCTTGCGCGAAGAAGCCTCGCGCTTTGGTCTCACCACGGGTGATCTCGCTGAACTTCTCGAGCAGGCCCTGCAGGGTCGCGTCGTCGGACAAGTCATCGAAGGACAGCGCAGCGTGGACTTATTCTTGCGCTTTGATGAAGAGTCGCGACGCAATCCCGATTTGATTTCCAACACCATCGTCAAAGTCATGCCCGACGGCCAAAGAATTCGCGTCGCCGATGTGGCGGATGTGTACGAGGCCGAAGGCCCCAACCTCATCGCTCGCGAAAATGCACTTCGCCGCATTGTAGTTTCGGCGAACACTTCGGGGCGTGCGCTCTCGCCCGTCGTCGACGACATTCGCCGCGCACTAAGCGAGAATGTCACGTTTGATCGTGGCTTGAGTTATTCCATCGAAGGACAGTTTGAGTCGCAAGTTCGCGCGACCCGGCTGATGACGGGCTTGGGGATTCTATCGCTCATCCTGATCTTCACCATTCTCACCACGCACTTCAAATCCGCATGGATGGCGGGTCAGGTGATGCTCAACGTTCCGCTGGCCTTGATCGGCGGCGTGCTGGCGATGGTAATGACGAACATGCCGATGACCGTCGCAAGTCTACTCGCACTCGTGACTCTGGCCGGGATCGCGTCTCGCAACGGCATCATGATGCTGTCGCACTACTTGCACCTCATGCGCTTTGAAGGCGAAAAGTTCACTCTCGAGATGGTCGTTCGCGGTTCATGCGAACGCTTGATCCCGGTGATGATGACAGCCCTCACGGCCATCTTGGCGCTGATGCCGCTGCTCTTGGCGGCCGGCGCGCCTGGCAAAGAGATCTTGTACCCTCTCGCCGTGGTGATCACGGGAGGTTTGATCTCATCCACAGCTCTGGATTTGTTTGTCACGCCGATGGTGTTCTGGAAGTTCAGTCAAAAAGCCGCACTTCAGTCTCTTGCAAAAATGAAATCGATCTAACACGCAACTTTCAACAGAGGAGTTCCGCATGTCGCAAAATCAATCCCCGACTTTCAAAGTCTTGCTCGCCGCTGCGTGCACAGTCGCAGCTCTGCTCGGCGCGAGTCTGTTTTCGATCACATCAGCCCACGCGCACGAAGGCCATAGTGCTCCGGTGAAACTGAAGTCGAAGTACGGCGGTATGGTGAAAGCTGGCAAGGCTTTGGATTTGGAGTATCGCGTGCAACACGGCGATCTCAAAGTTTGGCCAAGAGCTCACGAAGGCGAAGCACTCAAAGACGTGAAAGTTTCCGCGACGGTGACCCCGCCCCGAGGCAAAGCTCAAGCATTGTCCTTGAGCTATGATGCGACAGCAGGCCTGGCGATCGCCAAGCTGGATTTCGGCAAGGCTCATCGTCTCGCCATCGAAATCAAACTGGAAGCTCAGGCTGAAGTCCAAGGCCAGCTCACACCGATCAAAGAGACATTTAAGTTTCAAGCTGAAAAGTGAGGCCGCCTGTGTTGAAGCCCAACTCTCAATATCGGACTCCGAGAACGCTGATGCGCTTTCAGACCCTTTGCCGAATGGGATCCGCGCATCAGCGCCTAGCAACGATCGCCTTGGTCACTTCGCTATCTTTCAGTTCGTTGGGCCTAGCTGAAACCCAACAAGGATCCCGCTCCGTCGACAACGCGCCGGCGAGTTCGAGTCCGCGACGACTGACGCTCGACGAAGCCATTCAGTCCGCACCGCGCGTCCTGGCGGCGGAACGTGAGCTCAAGGCCCGACAGTCCGCTCAGCGTTCGGCTCTGTCGACTTACGGTCCGCGGCTGGACGCCTTCGCTGGCGCACAAGACAAGCGAGAAGGTCATGAACTGGACCGAGGCAGCATCGCGGGGCTCGAGCTGAATTGGAATTTGTGGCGCGGAGGCGGCGATCGCGCGCGAGTTGAGCGCGCAGAGGCTGAGGTCGAGGCCGCAGAGGCCGCCTATCGACGCGAACAGCAGCTCATGCGTGGCGAGCTTCTCGCGCAAATTGGCCGAGCACTGATGGCCCATGAACTCGTCGAGATCGAGGAACGCGAACTGAAACTCAATCAAGAACACAGCGAAATGGCGCAGCGAAAAGTTGCCGCCGGCCTCACCAGTCGCATCGACAAGCTCGAATTTGAACTGCGAAGAAATGAAATCGAGGCCCGCCTCGAAGACTATCGCGTGCAACTTCAAGATCAGCTGTCGCGGCTGGAAAGCTTCGGCTTAGCTGATCCCAAAACCTCCAGCGATCTTTCGCAAGCTTGGCGCGAACACTTGAAACTCAATCCCAAATTCGAGACTTCGCTCGAAGTGTCGGCCGCTGAGCCGTTAGTACGTTCGCAACAGCTGCAGGCGACCTCGGCACGCGCCACGCGTTGGGGTGAGTTGGATTTGTTAGCTTCGGCGGGACGTCTTCGGGCCGGAGATCGCCGCGGCGACTTTGAAGATCGTCACTATGAGCTCAAGTTTCGTTTTCCGCTATGGGCGAGCGGGCAAATCTATTCGCACGTGCGCGAGGCCCAAGCCATGGCCTCTCGCGAAGAAAGTCGTCTGGCTGAATTGCGCCGACAGAAGCAGGTGGAGCGCCTGGATCTGGAACGACAAGTGACCAGCGCGCGAAAGCTTCTGGAATTAGCGAAGTCACGCGTGCAAAGGGCCCAGAACTATTTTGACATGACCACAGCTGAGTATCGTCGAGGTATTAAGAACTCTCCGGACTTGGCATCGGCCTCTGAACTTTTATTTGAGGCGCAAAAACATCGCGCCGAGATCGAAGTGCGCCTGGGTGAGCTTTTGGCGCGAACTTTGGCCTACTGATTTTTCATCGCTGGAAGCGTTGCCAGTTTGGCTGCTGGCCATCTGCTGATTGGCCGTCAGCGCTTTGTGAGGCGGCCCGCTTGGATATCAATGACCTTGGTCGCCAGCGCTTCCACATCCGCGGGATCATGCGTGACCAGCAGTGCCGGGCAACTTTCTTCGCTGAGCACTTGTTGGAGCAGGCGCCTTGCGTCGGCTCGCAGGTCCTGATCGAGAGCCGCGAATGGCTCATCAAGCAGCAAGAAACGCGGCTGACCGATGAGCGCACGCGCCAGTGCCACGCGCTGCTTCTCACCGCCGGACAACTTTTCAGCGCGTCGATCGAGCACGGATTCCAGACTTAAGCGATCCGTCAATCGCTGTAAACGCTGTTGGCTCAAGGCTTGATCCAAGCCTCGCGCATCGGCCGCAAACTTCAGATTTTCTTTGGCACTTAAGTGCGGAAACAATTCGTAGTTCTGAAACACCACGCCCAATCGGCGATCGCGAACTGAAAGCTGCGCGAGATTAATTTCGACACCCCTGTCCTTATCGTTGTCGTTACCTTTGTCGTTGTCCTTGGCCCACCACTCAAGACTTTTACATGCCTCTAATCCCGTGAGAATTCTCAGCACGCTGGTTTTTCCCGAGCCCGATGGTCCACGCAGTACCGTCACACCTTGATCACTCAACTCCATTTCTGGAATCTCAAGGCGAAAGCCGTCGTAGTCTTTGATCAATCCTCGAACTCGCGACATACCCATCTCCGATCTCAATCTCGCCGTTGCAGGAGTTTTTGCGTCACCGCGGCCTGCAGAATCCCAACAAGGAGACAAAGAAAAATACAAAGAGCCGCGGCCTCGAGCCGATAGGCCTGCATCAGATCGCGGGCCAGCAGCGCGAGACTTTGTGAGCGACCCGCGACCACAGAGCTGAGGGCGAAGTCGCCCCATGCCCAAAAGGCCGCAAGTCCGGCGACCCAAGCCAGGTCATTGCGAATCCCCGGAGTTATGAGGCGTGTCGCAATCAACGCATCCTTCGCACCCAAACATCGTGCCACTTCAATTTGCCGATCGAACTCTGCCAAGCGCGGTGCGATTCGCCAACGCCAAAGCGCGGGAGCGAACATCAAGCTGCATCCCAAAGTCATGCGCAGCAAATCCATCTCGAACCCGTGACCTTGGCCGATGGCTAAAGTCGCAAATCCCAACAGCACCGCCGAAGGTGTGGTGTAGGCGGATAGCCATGCGCGCTCGCGTTCGCTCGGCAATTGCCGCGCGAGCAGGCCCAGCCCAAGTCCAACCAACAAAGAAGTTCCAAGTGCCACAACACTTGACGCGAAGATCGCTCGCGGCAGCTCGCGCATCAGTGTCGCATCCAACTGCGCCACGCCCTGTCCAGCTCGTCCGAGCAATGTTCCCAGCATCGCCGCCACGGGCACCAAACCCAGTGCTAAACTCCAACGCGAGCCGAGCAGCTCGCGCAGACGCGCTCGAGTCTGAATTTGTTCTTCACCGCGGGGTCGCAGAAGCCACACAAGTCCGATCAAGAGTGCGAGCTGCAGAAGCGATAAACTCAGCGCCGTCGACCAATTCATCTCAAGCTGCAGCGCTTGAAAGATTCCCATTTCAAAGTTGACGGCTTTTCTGCCGCCGAGCACGAGCGGAATGGAAAAGCTCGTCAGCGCCAGCGCAAAGACGAAAAGAAAACTTTGCCGAAGCTCACCGCTCATTCCCGCGATCAGTGCTCGGCGCCAAATCATCATGGGCGTCGCACCCTCCGTGATCGCCAACTCGATCGCGCCCGCCCATCGCGTCTCCAAGGCGCGCGCCAAACTCACGGCGACAAGTCCCGCATTCATCAGGCCTTGCACGAAGATCACCGCGCTGAGGCCTCGCCAACCCGGGAACAAGTCCAACCACGTCAGAATCGGCACGAGGGCCGGTACGGTCGCGGGCAAAATGAGAGCCCAAGTCCATGCGCCTTGGGCTCGAAGTGCGCCTGGTACCAAGAGTATGCCCATCAAGAGAGCCAGCGTCGCCGTTCCCGCAGACATGATCAGGCTTCGCCACAAAAGTTCAGCCGCACCTTCGGGCCAGTGCAAGCCGCCGGAAGTAAAACGCCAAGTCAAAGCGTAAGGCGCGATCAACACAAACAGCAAAGTCGCGACCAAGGGCAGGAGCGACCAACGAAAATTCACTTTCGCCAACATCGCCAACCCAAGTTCATTGCCCTGTCGATGGATCGACTCATAAATCGGCCTCTTGCCACTTCTTCAGCAGTGCCTCGCGCTGCGCGGGCCAGCTCTCCAGTCGCTTCAATGAAGTCTTTAGCCCTTCGGCGCGCTGAAAGGTCTCTGCAAAAGCTTCCTGACCCGGCGCCAACGCAACCTCACGTCGCACCGGCAACATCCAATTGTGGCGCATGATGAGACTTTGTCCTTCATCGGACAACATGAGTTGCAGAAACTTTTCCGCCACTTCGCAGGCGCGACAGTTCGCGGGAATAGCCGCGTACTCGATTTGAATGGGATGAAAGGCTTCATGGCCCGCTTTGTTGTGAGAAGCGCCCCCCCCGCTTGCACCCGAAGATCGCTTTGTCTCCGTCGTCCCCGCAACCTCAGCGTGAGGCTTTTCCTCGTCGGCTTCGTCAAACCAAGCGAAGCGATAGCGGTCATCTTTCTCTTCCAGCGCATGATAGATGGGCGAAGTCGCGTAGCTCAGGACCAACGGCGCTTCGCCGCGCGTGAAAAGTCCGTAGGCTTGCGACCAGGACGAGGTCACTGAAAAGACATTGGCTTTCAGTTCGCGCAAAAATTGAAAGCCGTCGCGTTCACCGAAGCTCGCCATCACCCAAAACAAAAACTGCAGACCGGGCGATGATGACCTGGGGTCTTGAAGCAAGAGCCCTCTTTCAAACTCCGGACGCCGCAGATCGCTGAGCGAACGCGGCACAGTTTTGAGTTCGCCTTCGCGATAGACAAATCCGATCGGCGCCCAATCAAAAGCGATGAATCGTGGATCACGAAACTCCTTGGGCACAAGTTCCGTCACTTCAGTTGCGATCTCGCGCCATGCGAAGGCCTGGCCCTGCGAGGGACGTGGCTTGAACTCGGCCATGTGTCGACCGAACTGATCCAAGCCGATGACGAGATCACTTGGAAAGTGTTCGAGCTTGGCCAACATCACACCCGCATCGTCGGCTTGCACCAACTCGACACGCACTTTTTCTCGCGACTCAAAGAGCTCCACCAACTGTGGGCCTGGGCCCCAGCTCGATACGAAACTGGAATAAGCCAGAATACGAAGCCGAGGCCCCAAGCTGATCGCGCCGCTTTGCTCACCACCCCACTTCGGCCACATGTCGCGAGCCGCAACGAGAATGAGTACGGCCAAGACGATCAGCGCGAGCACGGCCATGCCGGTCTTGCGAAACCGCGATGGAGACGAGAGAGGCGTCGGCGGAATCACGAGCTCACCACCACAGACCGCGGCGGCGTTTGTAGAAGAAATAATCGAAGCCGAGACAACGACCGGCGCCGATCCAACCGAGCACTAGATGCAACACCAACATGAAAGTCGTGGCCTGGAAGTTGATGCTCGCGCCTGTCGAGCCCGTCGCGTTGATCCCCACAGCTCCCATGAGCGCCATCGACATCAACACACCCACAAGTGCCGCAGGTCGAACCGCTAAGCCGATGATGTAACTCACACCAATGAACAGCTGCAGAGTGGTGAGCGAAATCGCGAAGACCTGCCAGTTTGAAATCGCGACGTTTTCAAGAAACCACCTGTACCACTCCGGGGCCGTCGAGCTGGGCAAGTGCTGGCGAATGTCTTCGGCCAAATAGGCTTTGACCAGATAGTCGCTCTGAAACGAAGCCAAGGCGTGTTTGAAATAATAGCCGCCCAAGAAAATGCGCAAGCAGGCCACAGGGATCAAGTGGCCGATGTACTTAAAACTCTCTACGAAGGCGACGAGCAGCATGGCTGCTAGTCTCGCCTGAGGTCGAGTTGGGGTCAAACCAATCCCCAATGGGAAAAGTCCAGCTCGACCAACGACATGATCAGGGGCCTCGACCTCGGCGGCGCGGCCCGTGAAGGCTAAACTGGAATGAGGGAGGCCTCATGTCCATGGAAGGACCGCGAGCGCCACGCGAATCCGAGCTTCGCGGGCTTTACGACTTTCTCAATCGCGAACTTCGACCCGGCAGCAACTGGTCGATCGCCGACGAATACCCACGCGCGCTGCAAGATTTCAATCGCCACAACATGCGCGTGATTCTGGAAGGCGAACGCGTGCTCTCGCACGCTGTGCTCAAACCTTTTGTCATCAAAACACCCCTCGGGCCGATCAAACTCGCCGGGATCGGCAGTGTCGTCACCGAAGGTGGCCACCGCGGCTTGGGCCTATCCACGCAGGTTCTCGAGAGCTGCCTTCAGGCCGCGACCTCAGCTGAATGTGACATCGCGATTTTGTGGACGGAGCTTTACGATTTCTATCGTCGACTCGGATTTGAGTTGGCTGGCACTGAGGTCGCTTTGCAGATCGACAATGAGCTTCCCTCCCCGGCGCGCGATCTCAAGTTCATCGACTCCGCGCAAATCGACGCCGAGGCCTTGCTCCGCCTTTACAATCAGCACAGCGTCGGCACACATCGAACTCTCGAAGACGTTCGCGAATACTTGCGAATTCCAAACTCGCGCGTCAGCACAGCTTGGGACAAGCACGGCAAACTCGTCGCTTATGCGATTGAAGGCAAAGGCGCGGACCTGAGCGGCTACATTCACGAGTGGGGCGGTGGTGTGGGAGCACTGACGGCGCTTCTCAGTCATATGTGGAAGACGCGACGTGATGGCGCGCGCGGGCTCACGCTGATCGCGCCTCGCCATAGCGAAAATCTCTGTCGCACACTTCAAGCGGCCGGCGCTCGACGCCACGACGGCCACCTCGGCATGATCAAGATTCTTCGCCACGAAGCGATCTTCGCCAAACTTCGTCGCGCGGCACGACAGCACGGCATCGGCGACTTGGTGCTTGAAAAGAACGACACGGAATACCGCATCGGCCGCGGCTCACAGGTTTACGCGACACAATCTGAACAAGACATGATTCGCTTGCTGTTTGGCCCCGCTCTTCCTCACGAAATTCACAACTTTGATCCGAGCACCGCGCAAGCCCTACAAAGCATTTTGCCAATCCCGCTGTGGATTTGGGGATGGGACTCGGTCTGATATGAAAAAGCGACCCACGATTGAAAATCACCACGACTCGAAGGGCCCGGAACTCATCGAGGCCGATGCCGAACGACGCCACATGGAAGGCGCCCGCGCGCTGGTGATCGTGCACTTCGCACTCGCGCTTTTGCTTCCCTTTATTTTTTCACAAATCGGCGGCTGTCAGCCCGAGGACGGAATTTTACCTGTCGACTTTGGACCACCTGTCGCGGAGTCCATCGTCGATCAGGCCCTCAACGCTTCAACCGGCAACATGGACCCAATGGCCATCGAAGTTGGGCAGTTTGTGCTGATCACCGACACGCAAGAACTTGCCGCGGGAGCGTCCCGCGCCATCACCGCCGACACAGGTCAGACCATCATCGACCGGCAAGAGTCATCCACCGAAGTTTTGCTGACACTGATTCAACATCGGCAAACTTACGAAAACGGCGAGGTCCGAAAAGTTTCGACTGAAATTCCACTTCGCATCGACAAAACTGCGGCAACCAGCAGTGACGCCAAAGTTATGTTTGGACCGAACGAAGACCAAGTGGTGTCCAACTCCTATCACTTTCGACCCGAAGTCGACCGCATGCTACGCGACAGATCGCCGCGTGCACTGACGGATTGGTTGCGGCGCGCGTTTGTGAGCACGAACTCCGCACAGCTGAGTGGCGGCGAACTGATTCCGCAAGACCTGCAACCACACAACTCACTGCAGACTCAAGCCACGCGCATCACCTATCATCGTCTGCAACAAAGAGTCGCCACCGAAGCTCCGCCGCTTGCGGTTCAGCAGGCCTCTCAATGTGGTGGCTTGCCGCAGTGCCAGTTGCAAGTTCATCACGTCAGCTTCGACATGGTGTTTTGGGAGAACGATGTTCCTGATCGCCTGCATTGGACATTTGCATTTAGTCCCGATGCACCTTATCTCGCATCGACGCTCAATCGCTGTGTCGAAGGACTGGCGAGCGTTGGCACCGGCCAAGCCAAGCTGCTCGTGAAGCAATGCTCCACTGTGATGAACTTCAAGCATCGCTGAAGCTCGGCGCCCGCTCGCGCCGTCTATGGACAAGCGCATAGCGAAATGCTGTACTCCGAAGCATGAAGCAAACCTCTCCGACATCGAAAAAAAAGATCGCCGTTGTTTTCAGTGGCGCGGGATTCGTCGAGGGCTCCGAGATCACCGAGAGTGTCAGCGCGCTGATCTCACTGAGCGAGTTCGGCGCTGAAGTGCAGGCGTTCGCTCCGACCGAGCTCACCGAGGACTCGAGCAAGATCACTCGCTTTGCGGTGAGGCCTCTGCAGGAACTCCGCGAAGTCGATTTCGATGCCTTGGTATTTCCGGGCGGATACGGCGCGGCCAAGCGCCTCTCCAATTTTGCAACGGCTGGCGCTCGAGCCGAAGTTCTGCCCGACGTTGTTCGCTGTATTCGCGAGTTTCACGCTGCCTCAAAACCGATCGGTGCGATTTGCATTGCTCCAGCGCTTGTCGCCTGCGCCCTGCCTCATCACAGTGTTGAGCTGACCGTTGGCGGTGACTCTGCCACTGAAGCTGAGCTTAGAAAGCTTGGCGCAACACCCATCCCCTGCACCGCCACGGATTATGTGAGTGATCGCCTCAATAAGGTGCTCAGCACTCCGGCCTACATGCTCGAAGCGCGCCCTCACGAAGTGTTTACCGGCATTCGGAAAATGCTGCGCGAACTTGTGGAGATGTGTTGATCGCGTTGCGATCACAAAACCGTTGATCGCGTTGCGATCACAAAACGGTTGATCGCGTTGCGATCACAAAACCGTTGATCGCCTAGCGATCACGAAGCACGTTGATCGCCTAGCGATCACGAAGCACGTGGATCGCCTAGCGATCAAACAAAAGGGCGCAGCACTCCAACGCGTGCGCGCCCAAGGCCAAAAACTAATTTTCACCGCCTACTTCACCGCTCACTTCACCGCTCACTTCACATAGATGCCGGTCAAGCGACGACGAATGTGTGTCCAGCTTGTCGCCGGTGCCGCGTTCGTCGGGCCAAAGTAGTAGCCGCTGGCGGTCTTCAACTCGATGTGTCCGTAGGGGCCACCTGTGTAGACAAGGACTGCGCCGACGGGAGCGGCGAGCGCTTGCGCGTGAAGATTGCCACGCGGATTGAGAATATTGCGAAAGCCTGTGCGCAGCAGTCCGCGACCTGCATCGCGCGCCGCTTGGCCAAAGCGCATGCCGTCGGGAATCAGCCCACGCTGATCCAACAACATACGAACATACATCAAGCAGCAGCCCATCAGGATCCGACCCGGCACCGGACGACACTTGGACCGTCCACCTCGTCTGACGAAGTTCAAGAAAGCTTCCGGTTCCCCTGGCAAAGTCGCCATTGAGGATTCATCTTCGCCCATGTCGAAATAGCCTTCTTGAAGCAACAACTCGCGCATCTTCGCATCGAACTCGTCCGCATTTTGATCGGCCCAGTTCGCAAAGCTTTGCAGGCTCTGCCGACCCTGGTCATCCAATTCGACTTCGGCTTCACGAAAATAGTCTTCGGCACTTGTGAGCAGCGGGCTCGACGAATCGTCTTCATTCGCGCCGCTTGTCGCCGCCGAAACTTGAAGTTCACGAACGATCTGCGCTTGCGAGCCTGGCCCTGTGGTCATCGCTTGCACAGGCACACTCGTCGCGATCATCGAAATTGCCAGAAGGGACTTCAGCCCGCGCTCGGCCAACCCCAAAATCATAGCCCGAGAGCCCCGCGATCCTCGAAGACACAACAGCACCTCGCTCACTTTGCGGATCGCTTTTCGATCTTGATTCACAACACCAAGCTTCGTCATCTGCACTTTCCTTCGTTGAAAGATCTGAGGCGTTGAACGACGCCATTTGATCCCGATTTTCGATTCGCTCTCATCTACTCAACATCAACTCATCAGCACGCCGAGCTCAGTTTCGACGACGTTCGTAGTGCAGATGCGGCCCGGTACTGCGACCCGTGTTACCGACGCGGCCAATGAGTGTTCCTTGTGTGACTCGCTGACCGACGCTGACATGACTTCGCGACAAGTGCGCATAGCGCGTGAAGATCCCGCCAGCATGATTGATCTGAATCATGATGCCGTATCCACCGGCGCGACCAGAAAACGACACCACACCATCCGCCGCCGCTTTCACCGGCGTGCCGATGGGCGCCGCGTAATCCGTTCCCGCGTGATACACACGACGTCGAAGCACCGGGTGAAATCGCATGCCCACGCGACTTGTGATCCGTCCGCGCACGGGCGTGATGAAGCTTTGGCCCGCGACCTCAGTTCGTTCGAGAGACTCAACTTGTGCCAAATCAGATGTCGCAACCCAAGCGAGCATCTCGTCATTGATGAGAATGCGTGTGTAGTCGAGCCCATCCTCGCCACGACCTGTTTCCACAACCTGAATGCGCGAGTTCGCCGGAATCCCCAACTCTTGCGCCTCATCAAGCGGCGACGCCGACAACATCTCAAGGCGCGAATCGCGTAGGCCCGTCAATCCATAGGTCGAGATTTGTGTGTCACGCGCCAGGATCGCCGCCTCAGAGGCTGAAGCCGGTCGCACAACAGGTCCAACGGGAAGCTCACCACCTGCGAGCGAACTTGGCCCGATCTCAACGGGCTCGGCGCCCACCGCCGCAGAAGCCGACTCGGCGAGAACTTGAGCGAACACCAAACCCAGACCCAAGACCACCCGAAGAGTCATTTTTGCGCTTCGAATCCAGGCTCGCTGTGCAAGGCTTTCTGAAAGCGGACGCGAATCTCGCTTCGCCATAAGTACAGCCAATTCTAAGTTTAAGTTTCGCTTCTTCATCGGGGCTCCTTATTCAATCGCTCAACAACTTTTCAGCATTCGGCTCAACATCGACATGCTCGCAATCCCACTCTCTCAATGCGACCGTCATGCTCTAGGGTCGCAAGCCTCATGCCTCGCCGTTGCACAATCAGTTGGAACTCGTCGACGCAGTCTTCAAACTCTCTACAACTTGAGTGACGAAAGAGGTCGACTTGCGCAGAATGAAAGAGTGAAAGAAGGGGGCGTGACATGACGAATTCGCCATTCCGAGGTGACAACCGAGCCGACAATCGGGCCGACAGAAAACTCAAGATCCTCGTGTTGTGCGGAGGCCAAAGCGCCGAGCATGAAGTGTCGCTCGCATCTGGCAAGAGCATCGTCGATGCCCTCGACCCATCTCGCTATGAGATCTTTGCCGTCGCCATCGACCCTCAAGGCGTCATGCGTTGGATTCAAGATCTCGCGGATCTTCGTCGCACGACTCTGGAACAGCCCATCGATGTTCGACAGTTCACCACACGCGTGTCGTTGGTCCGCGGCGCCGAAGGACCCGAACTGATCAGCATCAACAGTGATGGCGGCGGCGGTCGCAGCATCACTTCACTCGATGTCGCGTTTCCGATTCTGCACGGGCCCTACGGTGAAGATGGCACCGTGCAAGGCTATTTGAAATTCATCGGCCTGCCATTTGTCGGTCCGTCCGTCTTGGCCAGCGCCGTCGGCATGGACAAAGATGTCACCAAGCGACTGCTGCATCAGGCGGGAATTCGCATCGGCAAATTCGTCACACTCTGGAAGCACGAGCCCACCTCGCACAACTTTGGCTCACTCACGAAGGAGTTGGGCACACCCTTTTTCCTCAAGCCCGTCAACATGGGCTCCTCCATCGGCGTTTTCAAAATCAAAGATGAAGTGGGCTTCAAGAGTGCACTGACGGAAGCCTTCCAATTCGACAACAAAGTGATTTGCGAAGAATTCATCGACGGTCGCGAGATCGAGTGCGCGGTGATCGGCAATCAAAAATCAGAAGCTTCACCTCCGGGTGAAATCATCCCGCAACATGAGTTCTATTCTTACGAAGCCAAATATCTGGACGCTGAAGGCGCTCGCCTCGAGCTTCCCGCCAAGCTCAATTCTGAAATCTCAGAGCAAGTCCGCCAAGTGGCTCTGAAGGTCTATCGCACACTCAACTGCGAGGGCCTCGCGCGCGTCGACTTTTTCTTACGCAAAAAAGACAGTGTGTTGTTCGTCAACGAGATCAACACCATGCCGGGCTTCACGAAGATTTCGATGTACCCAAAGATGATGGAGCTTGCGGGTCGCAGCTACTCAGGCCTTGTCGATGAGCTCGTGCAGCTCGCGATTCGTCGTCGTGAAGACGAATCGCGATTGAAAACCGGTCGCTAACGCGTAAAGGCCTTGAGGCGCGCCCGGTGCTCTTCGCTCCACCAAAGCTTGTCGAAAATTCGTCGCGCGGCCGCCGCCGATTTTGCTTCAAGGATGGATTTGCTCGACTGAGCTGTCGATGACGACAAACTTCGCTGGCGTGCCACGAAGTCACGGATCTCACTCTCAATTTGCGCGCGCGGAACAATCGCATCGATGAGCCCGATCTCGAGTGCGGCTTCAGCCGTCAGCGTACGCGCGGCCAGAATTTCTTGGCGAAGCCTCGCCGTGCTCAGTCGGTCTCGCAATCGACGCTCACCGCCCCAGCCCAAGCTCAATCCCACTCGCCGCTGCCAAAAACCAAACATCGCCTCAGGCACAGACCAGATCACGTCAAAAGCCGCCATCATTTCCAGCCCGCCGCCTAGCGCATCGCCTTCGACGATCGCGAGACTCAGGCCGCCCCATTGCCGAAGCTCATCGACGATGCCTGTGATCTCACGATTCGCTTTGCGTCCCGCTGCCGCACCCATCTTCTCATAGTCGTGCAAGTGCCCACCGGCGCAGAACACAGGTCCACGCGCTCGATAAACCAGAGTCGTCGCCTGATCCTTGCGACGAGCCTCAGCTTTGAGCTTTCGCAGAATTCCACGCAGCTCTCGGGCCGTGCTCAATCGAAATGCATTGCGATTTTGCACATCATCAAGCCTCAACTCGAAGCCATACGGCTGCGAGACCAATTCAAAAACCCTCTTTGCCGAACGGCTGCTCGACGCGCTAGAAGTAGTCATGCGCAAATTTGAATCAATTCTCAGCGCAATGTCGAGTCCGGATGCTCGCACCACGCAAACGGGCGATCTGCACTTTCCCAAAAATCCCAGCGAAGCGCGCGAACGCTTTCGTCGCGCGGCCGAGCCCACGGGCGCAAAGCTCAGCACTCGCCTTCTCCCCTCCGACAAAGCCTCCACACCGACGGAGGAGCTGAGCATCGAGATCGCCGAACTGGACCCCGGCCGTGAACGACTTCTCGTCCTCACATCCGGTGTCCATGGCCCCGAAACGCCCGCGGGCTCGCGCATTCAAGAAGAGTTCTTTCTTCATCACGCGCGACGTCTGCACGAACAAGGCTGGGGCATTCTCGCCATTCACGGCATCAACGCCTGGGGGTTCTTGCACGGACGCCGAAACAACTCTCGCAACGTGAATCTCAATCGCAATTTCTCGCTGGATCCCGCGACATTTCAAACTCGCAACCCCGGCTATGAACGGCTGCGCGATTTTCTGGAGCCCACGACGCCACTCATTTCCGTCGAGGCCGAGGCCCTTCGGCTCGCCAGCGGAATTGCATGGCGACTTGCGCGCGGCGAGATGAGTCGCTCAGATCTCGCGATTGCCGCGGGCATGGGCCAATATCAGTTCCCCACCGGATTGAGCTATGGCGGCTCCGGTCCAGAACCCGAAACACAGATCGTCGCCGAGTTCTTTCAGAAACATCTCGTCGGCGAGCGAGATCGCGTGGTCGCGATCGATCTTCACACCGGCCTTGGCTCACGCGCTTGTTTGCACGCGATCTTAAGCGATGGCCCCAGTGCGCGCGGCATGGAACCGATGCGACGGCGCTTGGCCTCGGTGCTCAAAACTGGAGAAATTGAAATCACACCGACGGACACGGCTGGATTTTACAAGACCACGGGCGACATGAATGACTTCGCCGCTAACTTTTGTCGGCAAGCTCGCGAAGCCATTTGCGTCACCGCCGAATTTGGCACGATCGGCGCGGATGGCCTCAATCAATTTAGAACTCTCTTGATGTTCATTGCCGAGAACCGCGGCCACACACGCGGCTATCGCCGTCTCGCGGATGCCGAAAGGCTCAAGCGCCTCAATCGCGAACTCTTCGATCCACAAGATCGCCTCTGGCAAGACCGAGTCTTACTTCGCGGTTTAACACTGATCGAAAAGCTCACTGATAATTGAGAGAGCGCGAGTTCAATTCGTCGGCCAATCAGCCCGGACCAAAAAAGTCGCGCTTCACTTCCGCACGGCCCGTGAATTTGACGCCAAGACCTGTGCCACCATGTTGACCCATGGGCTGCGTCCAAATCACTTCGCAAGGCATGACATAAGTTCGACTCACGTCATGCAGCTCCATACGCAACCGGATCGGCTCGCCGGGCAAACACTGACGAAGCGTGCTGAGTTCAAGATACGCGCCTGTGCGCGACAAATTGAACAAGCGCGATTGGAAAACTTGACCGCCCATTTCAAATTCAACCTCAGCGTCTTGAAGCGTGTTGAAGCGTCGATGCAATCTCTGCTTCACATGCCCCTGCTGAATCGCCTTTTGCGCGATTCCGACCAGATCTCGCGCCTCATACGGTTTTTCCACGTAAACCACGCGATCCATGTACTTCAAGTTCTGAACAGCTGTCGGCGCATCGCTCTTCGCCAAAACCAAGATCATGCGGTCATAGCCTTCCCCACGCACTTCCGCGACCGACTTCAGCTCTTCTCGCGACCAATCATTGAAATTGAAAACGATCAAATCAGGATCCACCTGCGTCAGCTCAAGCTTCGCTGATTGAGGCCGCGTCGGGATCATCTTCACGCCATCATCGAAACATTCCTCAAGCGAAACGAGCTTACGCCTGAGCAACAAGTTCTCTTGTTCGGTGCGACTGGCGAGAATCACTTGCTTGGGGGATTTTGGTCGATATCCACTCATGAGATTCTTATCGGTTCAGGCTCTGAGAAAATCGAATGTCTTGAAAATCGGCCAGATCTTGATCACTGGACCTGCGAAAATCACCGTCTCACTTTGAGAACTCTGGAAAGCCACGCCAATAGGCTCCCAAGGCCGCATCGAGCCGACGCCAAGAAAAAATAAAAAGCCCCGTCGCGATTTCGCTAACGGGGCTTTTCTATTTCAGCCTGACGATCGAATTCGGATTGGGCTTGGATTATGAAAGCTTCAAGCCGTTCTTTCCCACCCACTTGCCACGTGGACGGTAGATGCGGTTGTTCTGCCACTGCTCCAGAATGTGCGAGAGCCATCCCGATACGCGCGAAGCCGCGAAGATCGGCGTGAACAAATCCGTAGGAATGCCCATCGAGTAGTAAACCGTCGCGGAGTAGAAATCGACGTTCGGCAACAAGCCCTTCTTCTCCTGCATAATGTCGTCGATCATCGTCGACATCGTGTACCAGTGAGCTTCGCCCTTTTTCTTGGTCAGGCGCTCTGACATCGCCCGCAAAATCTTCGCGCGCGGATCACCGTTTTTGTACACGCGGTGCCCGATGCCCATGACCTTCTCTTTGTTGTCCAAGGCACGCACAATCCACGTCTTGCAATTTTCGATGGAGCCGATGGTCTGAAGCATTTTGATCACTTGCTCGTTAGCGCCACCATGTAAGGGGCCCTTCAATGCCGAGATCGCCGAAACAATCGCCGAATGCATATCCGAGAGCGACGAAGCCGTCACACGCGCCGCGAAGGCCGAGCAGTTCAGCTCGTGATCCGCGTGCAGAATCAAACAAGTGTCGAAGTCCTTCACGATCTCCGCATCGGGCTCAGTGCCCGTCAGCGTCCAGAAGAAATTGTAAGCCACCGACTTGTCGGCTTTGGGCGCAATGATTTCGCGGCCGTTGCGAATGCGATCAAAGCTAGTCACCAGCGTCGTCATCTTCGCCGTCAGTCGCACAGCTTTGCGCTTTTGCGCCTCGGGCGACATGTCTTGCGCTTCGGAATCGTAGTGAGCCAACAGCGAAGTCGCGGTTCGCAACCAAGCCATCGGATGCACATTCTTGGTCGGGATCGTTTTCAAAACATTGATGAAGTTCGCATCGAGCGCCATGTTCGCGCCCAACTCTTTTTTGAAACTCGCCAACTCATCCGTCGTCGGCAAGCGATCATTCCACAGCAAGTACACCACTTGCTCAAAGCTCGCTTTCGCCGCGAGGTCTTCAATGGTGTAGCCGCGATAGCAGAGCGTGGTGTCGACAATCGACGAGATACCCGTCGAACACGCGACGACACCTTCCAAGCCACGATCAATGGCTCCGTCGTAGATTTCAACTCCGCTTGTGGATGCTGCTGCCATATCGACCCCCTCAGACAGTTGACCTCGGACGCCAAGCCTCTTCATGCGACGATCGACACGAGGACTTGCATGAAAACCCATTCGAACGATGGGTCACTTACTCAAATCGAACAATCACTCTATTCTAACCGCGTTCATCGACTTCGGAAAAGCTCGGAAGCGCTGTTCAGTAAATCGAAATGTCGATTTTGTCTCGAAGTTTCGCCGACTAGAGTCCAGGCTCTCGTGCCCCGCAAAGCTTCGTCTCAAGAGCGGCGCGGCGCCAAGCGAATCAAGCGGTCTTTGACCTCGATCACCATGACGGTCACGTCTTGCGGCAAGTCGATTTCGCCTCGATGTTTCTCGACCTGATAGAGCAATTCATTGCGCCAATCGTGAACACCGCTTCGCGGTGCCGCGAGCATCGCCTTGAAAACCCGCTCCTCACCCAAGATCTCGCCATTTGCGGCCTTGGTCGCGGCGACTCCGGGCGTTGCCAAAAAAAGTCGGTCGCGCGCCTCAAGTTGCAAAGTGTGCCGAGGCCGCGGGCTCGTTGCCGTCGCAGCCGACAGCGCGGCATCCTCACTGTTCAGTCTCTCGAATTTGCCTGTCGCCGCACGCAAAACGCCGCCAAACACTCGGCCCACATTGGTGTAGTGCATCTCCAAAGTCCGCCGATCCACCACCGCGTAGAAGATGGATGCTGAGTCCTTTTCGCTGAGACTCGGCGCCATCTCCTGGCCCAGCGTGAGCAGCACTTGCTCCGGGGCCGTGCCTCGCTTGGCTTCCAGCGAAGACGTCATCTTCAAGAGCACCGACAACAGCAGCGAAGACATGCCGTAGCCGCTCGAGGCCGCCATCACCAAGCCAAAGCGCATGCGATCTTCGTGTTCGAAAATGTCAAAGTAGTCGCCACCGGAAATCGGGCTGGGCACGAACTTCGATGAAAACTCAAATCCGGGAATGTTGGGAAACTCCGTCGGAATCAAAACCTTCTGAATCGCCGCGGCCATCTTGAGGTCTTCGGCAACTTGCCCAATCAGCTTTTCCAACTGCGTATTCACGGCGAGCAACTGTTCGCGAAACACTCGCAGGTCGGCCTCGCGCGCGCGCACTTCGTCTTCCAGCTCCTGCACGCGAGCTCGTAATTTGGCATTTTCCGCGTCGGCTTGTTCCGGCATAACCTCAGTTCACGGGACACGGCTCAGGGCGTCAACAATCTCCTCCCCAAGCCGCCGCTGCTGCGACGCGTTCTCGACCTGAGGCCTTGCGAGTCCGGTATCCGACCAGCTAACTCAGTCATGGTGAACGAAATTCACGAGCCCGCCGCCGGCGGCGACCCCAGCAAACTGGAGATCGGACAACACGCGGCGCGAGCCTTGGCTTGGCGCACGAGCGGCAGCTTTTGGCCGCCGATCAAGGAGCTGGCCAGCCTCTCCCTCAAGTTTCGCGCGCGCCTGCAAACTCGCCTCGATTTGGGTGGCGGCGACGACGCCCTTCGAACCGCCCAAGATAAACTTCTCAAGCGCCTGCAATTCCTCAAGTGGGAGTACGAGTCCTTCGCAACGGATCAACCTCAAGCTGCGCCCGAAAGTGTCGACGCTTTGTTTGAGTTTTTCTTTTCGCGATCTGGCTTTCGCATGGGGCAGAACCTCGATGCGCATCTGCTCGACACTTCTCTCGCCGATCGCGTGGTCGCACCACCCATCGCCGCCATGCTGTTGCAAGTGCTCGCGGAAAATTGCGGCCCCGCCATTGAAGTCCTCAACCTGCAATCCGGCCGCTACTTGCGATGGAAAGACCAACTCTTCGATCTCTTCGATCAAGGTCGATGCTTGTCGCGCGATGAGCGACTCGAGCTGGCGCATGACTCGCTGGCGACCTCGCCGACCGCGAACTCGACGCCCACAGAATCCGCAAGTGCGGCGACACCCGCGCCTTTGCGTGAGTCGGCCGCGGATCTCAGGGAGCTGAGCGCGCTCACACCGGATCGCGCCTACATCCTCATGCTCACGCGATTGCGCCAACTCGCCACCAAGCATTCGCCCTCAGTGATCGAGTGCGAATTGATGTTGCTGGATGAGTTGATTCGGTACGCGCCTTCGCAAATCGCTCTGCTCGCGGAGCGCGGAGTATTGCGTTCAAGACTACAGCAGTGGCAGGGCGCACTGGATGACTTAAACCGATTCTTTGCCTTTCATCGCCGCGAAGATTCGCCAGCGGCGCTCGTCGATCTCTATGATCGACTGCGCGTTGAACTGAATTTGCCGCCACGGCCCTAATGCGGCCACAAGGAGTGTACGAAATGCGTCGCCTTCGTTGGGTTTCTCTGGTGGTTTCTCGGGTGGTTTCTCTGGTTCTGTCTCTGGTTCTGTCTCTGGCCGTCTTGCTCACAACGCTCGTACCCGTCATGGGCCTCGCGAAAGAAAGCACCAGCTCGAGCACGAGCGTGACCGCGAAAGCGCCAGCCACCTCGCCTGGCAAAGTCGACATGCAGATTCTCGATGTGCGCACAGCGGAAGAGTTCGCGGAAAACTCTCTGCAAGTGGCCGTCAACATCGACGTCACCGGCGCGAAGTTCAAAGAGGAACTGCGCAAGCTCGATAAGTCGAAGACCTACAAGCTGTACTGCCGAAGCGGCAAACGCTCAGCCCTTGCCGAAAAGCTCATGCGCGCCGAAGGTTTTCAGAACGTGGAAAATTTAGGCTCGCTGGGCGAGGCCGCAGCCAAGCTGCAGCTGCCTTGTCGCGTGTCGCCTTGTCCCGCGGCCAACTGAGAATGCCTATCTCGCACAATATTTTTGCCGAACGGCTGGCGTGAGTCGCGGATGCTGATGCTTCTCATCACAGACGAATTCCAGCGCCGGCAGATTCCACGGCACTCGATCCAAGACGGCGATCCACGAACTCACCGTCACATCCGTCAATGTTTCCGCCGAAACCTCCTGAGTTCGCCGCGCAAACGCCAGCGGCAAGTCCGCATAGCGTTCAAAAACTGAAAACTCCATCGACTCCGAGCTCAGGCGCTCATCGCGCGCCAAGTGAGTCTCGACGCTGATCTTCGCCATCGACTCTAAATCCACGCTCGCATGTCCCTGACCCAACTTGTAGGCGACGCCGAAACCCAACTGCACGGCATCCAACTCCGATCGTTGCGCTTCCGATAAAGGCAGCAGCCTCGGCGTCCAAATATTTCGCACGCCTTGCGGCTCGGGCGCCTCGGCCTGAGCGGAAACGCGCAAGTTGGGAAGAAAGACGTCGCGAACCAAATCTAAGTTTCGACCCGAAGCTTGATAGGCCTCTTCATTGAATTGAAAGCGAGTCCAAGCCTGGCGCAGTCGCGCGCGCTCTCGCTCATCGCGCAAGCGATCCACACGCAAGACCGCCGTCGCCGTCGCCGTCTTCGGCTGATCACCGGGCCGCGCGTTGCCTTCTTGATCGGCGCGAATCAAATCCGCACGCTGATACGCGAGCATCGCCTCTTCGGTGATGGAATCGACCAACACCAAAGCCACACTCGGCAACACTCGATAGGTATTGCGAGCCGCATCCACCAACACCGTATTGTAACCCGGCCACGCCAATTTCCACGCGCCCGGAGATCGCCCCAACTGCGCGCCCAAACTCAGCATCGGCACCAAAATCAAGAGTGCGGCGAAAGCCCGCAGCTTCGACAAATGACGTTCGCGCATGGGTTCAGCCAAGCTCGCCCACAATAGTGCGAGCGGTGCCCCCGCCCAAATCGCCAGTCGTGCCTCACCACCGCCACCCACGAGCAACTCGCCCGCGGCTAACAAATCTTCTGCAATCAAGAGCTGCAGTGGAATCAACACGGGAAAGGCCGCGCGCGTTGCGCCACTCGGATCTGCGACCCAACCCACGAGCGCCGGACCCAAAAAACCCAATACTCCGTAAAGTGCGACCTGACTGCGTTCAGACTTCGGCATGGCGCGAACGAATCCTCGCCAACTCAAGATGGCCCAAGGCCAAATCACCCAAGTCTGGCTCATCGCAAAGCCTAGAGCCGCCACACCCCAAGTGTTCCGTTGCGATTTCGCTGTGAACTCCCACACACACCATGCGACCAGCGCGCAAAAAATTCCGGCTTGAAAGTCCGACGGGTTCACGAGCGTCCACCACACCGCGGGCGACAGCGCCAACATCGCCCACCACGCGCTGTCCTTCCAACTGCTCCTCGCTGAAGCGCGCTTCAAAGCGCCTAACGACAAAAGCCACATCACCCCGAGGATCGCGAGCACTCCCACCCAGGCATGCACTTGAGCGACTCGAGCATATCGCTTTCCGTGTATAGGAAGAATGTCACCGAGGCTCGAAAGCATCTGACTAAATGGCGAAAGACTCGCCGGCAAAGTCGGCACATCACTCACGCCTCGAGCATGCGCCAGCCTCGCCAAGTCCGCACCCAAAGGGCCTTGCGGAGTCACAGGCGCCAACCACCAAACGCCTGCCGCACAAAATGCAAAGATCACCAAATAGAGCGCCGTCCACTCTGCGTTTCGCCGCCACGAATTGGAATCCCGAGTCTGTGCGTGAGATGGATCTGCCGACTTCGCGTTTGCGTTCATGCTCAAAAGCTTAAGCGAGTTGCGCGACCCGGGTAAATATCGAATCGCGCGATCTTGCCTTCGACCTGCCCGTGAGGTCGAGGTTCGTCGACCAAATGCGGGGCCCGCGACGGACGCTTCACCAAAACCCGCCGTGTCGCCCTGGCTTGTGCCGCCGCCAACAACTCCGCGCCAGATCGCAAATCATTCGCGCCCCGAAGCAAATGTCGCAGTCGAGACAAGTCGCGCTTGGTGTCGGCTTTGCCATGCAAAGCCTCGTCCTCAAACATCGGATCCAAATACACCAAGTCGGCCGAGGCCACAGGCCCAGCATCATTCAACGACTTCGAATCCGTTGGATGCAAAAAATCCGTCGGCTGCTCGATCAGTTGCAAATTCTCTTCGAGTTTCTTGAGCGCCACGGGTCGATCGCCCTGTAAGTCACGCACGCGCTTGAGCGCATCGGCCAACAGCGCATGCAACCAAGGATGGCGTTCATACATGAGCACGCGAAATCCCGCGACGGCCAACAGCGCCGCGTCCTGACCCAGACCTGCAGTCGCATCGATCACGCGCAAGTTGGCGCGTTCGCTCTCTTTGATGCCCGTGGCACGGATCAGCGTCTCGCCGCCGACACCGCGGCGAACTCGGTGTAAAAATGCATTCGACATGAAGTCGACAACCGTCGGCTGTGCTTCTCCCGCTTCTCGCTGGATCGGAAAGAGCCCCAGTGCCTCGCGCTCGCCCCAGGGCGTGGGCCACAAACATGCTCGGAGCTCAAATTCGGTGTGCGCCGCCACCTCGCTCATGACGGCCTCACGAAAATATTCGCGCCAAAACTGCGCTTCCCCACAGACGAATCACATCGCTGACCCAAAAGCTCAAAGCCATCGCCCACGCCAAGCGCAAACCGCGCTGCGAAAGTCCGTGCAACTCTCCACCCGAAGGTGAGCGCACAGATCGCACCACGCCGACCAGCGGCCCCAGTCCTAAACTTGTCGCGAGCACCGGCAAAAACCTTTCTGGCGAAGGATCTGCGAACACCAACAGCGCCGCCAGCGAGGCCATCAGCGCGATGGCACAAAACCAAGTGAATTTCTTTGAAGCCTCAAAGCCCGCGCGCGCCGGCCATGTGCCAAGGCCAGCTTGTGAATCAATCATGATGCGTTCGAAATTTCGAAGATGCAAAATCAGCAGCGCCATCGTGCCAAACGGCAGCCCCATGACCCACGCGCTCCACGGAATGCTTCCCGTCAGCGCCCAACTCAAACCGCCCGTGAGCCACGGTCCAAAGAAAAACCAAGCCGCCAGTTCACCCAAACCGCGATACTTCAAACCCCAGCGGTTGATTCCGAACTCCAAAACTACGGCCAACACCATGACCAGCAGCAATGCCGCTTTCCAAGTGATGTGCGCGAAATTCGCCACCAACAGGAGCGCGCCACAAAGTGCAGCCAAGCCAGCCGAGGCCCAAGCCGCTCGCAAAATCTCAAAGCCACGAAAGTCTCCGCGCGCCAACACGCGATCCGCGCCTCGCTCCGGCACGCGATCCCAGCCGCGCATGTGATCGTGATAATCGCCAAATAAGTTCATCGCCGCGTGCAAGGCAATCACGCCGATCACTGCGGCCAGCGCACGCCACGCACTCAGCGGCTCCGCGGAGGTTGCCGCCAACCAACCCAACGTACTGAGCACAGGCGCCAACGACAGAACCCAAGTCTCCGGACGAAGCGCGCGCAAAGCGCGTCGCCACCATGGATCGCGTCGCAATTCGGCCAACTGAACGATTTCAAAAGTCCACTCCGCAGTCTGCGCGCGAAGCGCACCCGCCTGTAAAGTCGTGACCGGTTTAGCGACAGCATCACGCTCGAGCAGTTCTTGAGCATCGCCACGCAAGAAGCCGCGCAAGCGCGCCGCCTCTTGATCCTGGCGAAGAGTGACAAACCGAGCGCTGGTCTGCTGCGGTCGAACCGCGTCGGTCTCGCTCTTCAAGATCAAGCCTTCCGCCAATAGAGAATTTCAGAGAGCCGGCTGAGATCTTCGATTAGCATCTGCTCAGACGCGGCCAAGTGCGAGCGCAAGCGCTGCAAGTTGTGAGCATACAGCTCGATCTGCTTCAAGTTCATCGCATCGAAGGCCGCCAAACGCTCATCAAAGTGGGACTCGCCCACCGCGCGCTTGAATTCACCCAACGACTGCGCCGCGCGCGCCCGTGATTTCACGCCTTCATCAAGCCCCTCGAAGACAAACACCGTGAACGAATTCATGTAGCCGCTTTTGAGATCTCCGAGCACAGCCTTGCCCTCGTGATTGCGCACATCGAAGTCGAGCAAGTCGTCGGAGCGTTGAAACAACAGCCCCAAAATGATGCCGCAGTTTTCGAGCACTTCGTGCAGATGCGGATCATCGCGCTTGAGCGCGTGAAACGGCGAACGCAAACACCACTTGAACAACGAGCCCGTCTTGAGATTGTGCACGCGATCCAGCTGCGCGGCCGTCACCGCGTGATCGCCAACCAACGAATCTTGAATCCACTCGCCTTCCAGCAAATCTGAAATCATCTCCGCGGTGTACTGGATCAAGCGCACATTGCCGTAACCCGACAGATTCACCATCACCCGCGCCAGCAAGTAATCGCCCGCCAACACCGCGTACTCCGGCGTGTACTTGGTCCACGCGGCAGGTTTGCCTCGACGAAGCACCGAGCGATCAATGAGATCATCGTGCAAGAGTGAAGCGTTGTGAATGAACTCGATGGTCTGCGCGAGCAGTTGAATGCAGCGATCATCTGCGCCGACTCGAGCCGCCACGCGCGCGACGAGTTTGGAGCGAAAGCCTTTGCCGTCGCGAAACAAGTCGTCGAACAACTGATTGAGCTTCGGCAAATAGGCAGGGAAATCCTGCGCACTATAAATCTTTAGTGAAGGCAACTTGGGCTCGTGCATCTGCACCTGATGTCGCACCGCGCGTCGGCCGTGTCAAACACTCAGAACCCGCGTTATGTTCCGTTCATGAAAGCCCTTCACCACTACGCCTTCACCGTGCGCTTCGACGATGCTGATCCTGCCGGAATTTCGTATTTCTCGAACGTCTTTCGCTACCAACATGCCGCGTACGAAGATTGGGTTGTGGCCAGCGGCCTCGACTATGCGACTTGGTTTCTCGGAGCCCGCGGTCTGGGCGTTCCGCTTCGCAGTGTCAGCGCCGACTACACTGGCCCACTTCGCCCTGGACAAAAATATGTGCTCGAACTTTTCTTGGAAAAGACCGGCCGCACTTCCTTCACTTTGGTCGGTCACATCGTGACGTCGCTGGGGGCGTCCCCTCTTGCGGTGATTCGCAGCACACACGTCTTCATGGATGTGAAGACGGGTCAGGCCGTCGACATACCCGACTTCGCACGCCCACTTTTGGCCTGAGTTCGAATCGCGAGTTCAGTTGCGAGGTCGAGTTGCGAGTCCGCGCTGTTGAGTGAACATGCGCCGTCTCATAAACTCATCTGACCGAGGGAGGCCAAGATGAGTTTTAACCGCGAACAGGTCCTGAAGATCAAAACTCGAAGCGCCGATCAATTTCTGCGCGAGCTCGTCGGCCTCACGGCCGCCACACCTGAAGGCCGCGGCTGGCCGATCATCCGCGTTCATTGTGTGGATACTGTGCACATGGGCACACCTGTTCGTATCGAACGCGTTGGCCAGCAGGATTGGCTGACGCTCTTCATGGAATCGCGACACGAATCTCCCTTTGTCACCTTCATTCCGCTCTCGTCAGTCTTGTCGGTGAGTTTGGTCGATGCCGACCGACATGTGGATTACTTGGTGAGCGGCCAAGTGCTCAGCGTCGACGCCAGCCAAGCGCCCACCAAACTTGAATTGGGTCGCCGACTCAGTCTCGTGGCGCACGGCTCAACAAAGTTCGCGTGGTCGTGGAACAACCTCGAGTCCGACGACAAAACGCGCGCCGCTGCCGCCATGCTGGTCGAAGTCCTGCCCCGCACATTGAGCGAGATCGCCGCCGATGACATGGGCCGCAGCGCCTTGGCCTCGCTCACGCTCATCAGCCTGGCGGCCGCGCCGGCGCCTGCGGAACTGCGTGCGCAACTGACTGGAACCGAGCTTCACATTCACTTCTCGTCTCAGCTGCCTTTGAAAGATTTGGCCGCGAGCCTCAAGTCCGCGGTGGAGTCAGCATTGTAAGTGCCGAGAGCGCTGCGCGGATGGGTGTGTTGGTGCTTGAGCTGGCGTTTGTGTTGGCGTTGGCGTTGGCGGCACTGGCCTACGTTTATTCGTATTGTTCCACGCTCATCTGGCGGGCGACCGAATCCGACGCTGATTGCAGTTGCGACAAAGAGCGCGGAGATTCGTAGGCGCGTGCGTTCCGCCTTGGGCGTAGGGATGTATGTGGTCTATTTCGAGTGCATGATGTGAGCCGCAGTTGGCGCACTTGTGCTGAGCTTCGTGCTGGATTTTACGGCGGAGTTTTTTCGGGATGTAGCGCGAGCGCTTTGGGGACGCTTGTGTGTTCCGCGCTGACGTGGGTTGCGCGGCGTCAGTTGGCGCGGGCGTTTGCTTCGGAGTCGGCTGCACCTGCGCTGGCGCGGGTCGCAGCGCGGCGAGTTTCTCGCGCGCCAGCAGCGTGATGAGTTCTGCCGTCGTCATGTTCGGATGTTTGTGCGCGAGCGCACCTTTGAGTTGCGTGATTAGTTCAAGCGTTTCGTTCGGAAGTTCGAGTGCGAGTCGCGAAGTATTCGCGGTTGTCGCGCGGGTGCGCTCAGGACGTGGAAGTTCAGGCGCTTTGGCGGCGATCTCGCGCTCCACTTCACGCTTGGTTTTGTTCTCGATGGATTTGATGAACGCGACCTTTTCATCACGCGTTGGTTGCGTGTGACGGAAGAGTCGGTTTGCTTGTGCGATGTTGGTGAGTGTCAGCCGTCCGTCGCTGATGGCGGGAGTGATCTCGGGAAGATCTTTGAGAAGCCGCATGGCCTCGATGCGCCGCTGAGCTTGATCTTCGGAGTAGCCAAGTTCCTTCACGGCGTAATCGAAGAGCGAGGTGCGCTTGTAGTCGCAGTAAAGCTTTCGGCGCTCGACTTCTTTGAGATGAATGAGGATGTCGGCGAGGAGGCGGCGCTCTTCGCGGACCAGCGAAAGTAATTTGTTGTGGAGTTCGTTGTCTGTCATGCCGTGTATTTAGCACGGGTTTTTACGCTCAGATTTTTCGCGCGAGGATCGTGTGTGGCGGGCGTTTGCGCGGAGGCACGCGAAGCGGGGTTCGCGCGAGCGCGCAAGCTGTGAGCCGCGAGCGTGCGGCGATTGCGGTGGTTTGTGATGAGGATCGCTCTGGTCGAGTGCGCGCGGGTGAGCTCAGGGGAAAATCACGTCAACAAAAATTTGCGCAAGCCTCGCGCGCGTCCGGAATCCGGACAGCGCCGCCGGACAAAGCGAAGGCGACCGCGCCACCCGCGCTGGCGCGGGTCACACCGCATCACTCACGACTCCGCAAAACCAATCCGCGCTGGCGCGGGTCACACTGCATCACGCGCCAACACACACGCCCGTACCAACCCGCGCTGGCGCGGGTCACGGCGCGTCGCCTGAAACAAGACAATCTCGATGTCAAAATTCTCGCAGTTGCTCCAACAATAATTCGCGCAGTCGCGCATCTTGGATTTTTCCCAACTCACTTCGAGGAAACTTCGGCAGCACAAAAATTCGCTCCACCCTTTCGTAGGGCAAAACGCGCGAGTTCCAACTCGCCAAAGCCGGCTGAACAAGATCCCGTAGGTCAGCCGACTCAACGACCAATACAATCTCAGCACCGCGCCGAGCATCCGGCAGCCAAGTCAGCCAAGTCCCCAATTGAAGCGAACCTCGCTCGCCCGAGCCCACTGCACTCGATCCCAAAGCGCCCGAAACACCCAACACTTCTCCCCACAACTCTCGCAGATGCGACAAGCTCACCAATTCGGCGTTGATCTTCACCGCGTCCTCACCACGCCCGCGAACTCGCAACACCACCTCACCCGCGCCCAAACCACCCGCGCCCACAATCTCCACCAAGTCCGCGGCCGTGAACCAGCCCTCCTCATCCGGCGCCAAGCGCTGCTCATCACTCAGTCGATAACTCGCTTCAAAGAGCGCGGCCGAGCGCAACTGCAAAAAGCCCGTCGCCGTCGAGCGCACCTCCACATGCGGTAGCACAACCAGCTCATGCTCATTCGGCGAGCGCGCGACCGCGATCGTCGAGGCAGCCTCGGTCATCCCGTAGCTCGGCAAAATCGGCCAGCCCAAAGCGCGCGACGCCTGAGCCAACTCCGGCGAGAGACGATCGCCGCCGATCAACACCCATCGCAAGCTGCTCGGTGCCGGCGCACCGAGCCCCACAAGATCGTGAAGCTGCGTCGGCACAAGCGACAACAAACTCACCTTCGCTTCTTGCAACTTGCTCATCACCGCCGAAGGATTCCAGCCCGCAGGGCAAAGTTCGACAACGCGTGCGCCGCCCACCAATGCCGCTCGTTCGCGAATGGCCAATCCTCCGACATGAAATTCCGGCAAGCAAAGACCCCACACATCTTCCGCATGAGCTCCTAAGCGAGAGTTCACAGCGACCGCCGACGCGCGAAGCGCCTGGCGCGTGAGCACCACCAATCGCGGCGAAGGCCCACTCGTGCCACTCGTTAAGATCCCCACGCGATCGCGAAGGCCTCGCGCTTCCACCAAACGCGCGAACAAACTTCGCGCGCGCTCCGCAACGCCCGAGTCCAAACGAGGATTGAGATAAATCTTTGAGTTTAAATCCAAGTTGCCATCCCTCATCTCACCTCACCTCACCTCACCTCACCTCACCTCACCTCACCTCATCTCACCTCATCTCACCTCACCTCAACTCACCTGCCCACGCCCGCGCCGCCACCCGCGCACTCGCGCCAGCTGAGGCTCGCCAAGCTTTTCGTGAAACCCACGCCGCATTCGCCGCGCTCCAACTCGGCGATGCGATCACCGCGCATGTTCACAGCAAAGCCCACAGGTGCATCGTAAACGACATGCGAAGCACAACCATGGACTTCGTGAGGCGCGACGCGCACAGCTTCAGTGGCCGCCCATAGCGAGCCCACAGGGTGTCCCAAGCTCGATGTGACGACAACGCGTGACCAACCTGGTTTTGGTTCGGACTCCCAGAGTGGCTTCCAAATTCGTACACAGCCGAGTTCGCGAGCCTCGGCCTCTTGCGAGGACTCCTCGCGCAAAGGCTGATCCCACGCCAAGCGAACGCCTTCACGGCGAGAAAATTCGGACCAAACATCGGCGACGAACGGAAATGGATCTTCGATGTAGTCGATCAACTCTCGCATGCGGCAAGGCAAGGTCGCCAGAAATCGGGCCAGCGAATCCGGCGTCGCTTTGGAATTCAAATCCAAGCGCAGGCGCAGCTCATCACCCCACCAACCCACGAGCGCCGCAAGCCGACGTGCCTCACCCGGCAGGTCCTCGGCATTCAATTTAAGTTTCACGGTACTAAAGCCGTCGCGTCGCGCTTGCAGGACACGACCCACAGAGAGATCCCAAGTCGACATCCACAAACGATGTTGTCGAGCGCCTCGCGGCAGGGCCTCGCCTCGCGCTCTCGCTTCGCCTTCGCGTCGACTCGCGAGCAAAGCCAAGTCCCAAAGCTCACCGCGCTGAACTCGCAACAACTCCTCCACGCTGGGCTGACCGAGTTCAGGCCATGTGTGCAAATCCGCGAAGCCCACGACGGACTCGCTCCATCTCACACGCAGCAATGTTCCGCGACGTTGCCGACCTGAGCCGCTGAGAACGTAGTCGCTGGCATCGACCTTCACGTGCGGACTCCCAAAAACAAACCCGCGGCCAAGGCTAGACCGGCCACTAGATGCAAGGCCGCCGCGCGCGCGAGCACGGGATTCAACAATGGCCCAGGCGCCGTGCTGAAAACGGCCCGCGTGAGACGACCTGCGAGAGGCACCGCGATGAGTGGCAGCATGCCCGCCCAACGATAGCCCGCGGGTCCATACACCACGCCGAGCAAAAACGGCGCATAGGCAAGCAACGCGATCTCCCACCGAACGAAACGAGGACCAAAGCGAACCGCCAGCGTGCGTTTGCCGACCTTTGCGTCTTGGGGCGCATCGCGAAGATTATTGATGGCGATCAATGTCGTCGCGTGAAATCCAACTTGCAAGCCGGCCATCAGCGCGAGTTCACTCCACCTTCCAGTGTGCAAGTAGTGCGTGCCTGAAACAGCGATCACACCAAAAAACAGGATCACGAACAAATCGCCCAAACCCAAATAGGCCAAGGGCCAAGGACCGCCGGTGTAGCCGTAGGCCAAGAACAACGAGATCAATCCGATCGCGATGATGGGCCAACCTCCGTGCAACACGAGCGGCACGCCCAACGCCAATGCGATGGCACAACAAATCCCCGCAGCTAAATAAACTTGCCGTCGCGACAAGAGACCCGAAGCCGTTGCACGCAGCGGACCCGTTCGCTCGGCGGTGTCAGCGCCCTTTTCAAAGTCGATTGCGTCGTTGAACAGATTCGTCGCGATTTGAATCAGCAGGCTTGCCGCCAATACCGACACGAGAATCCACCACTCAAACCGGTCAGTCTCCGCCTGAGCGAGTGCGGTGCCGACCAGCACCGGCACCACGGCCGCCGTCAAAGTCTTCGGTCGAAATGCGCTCCACCAGATTTTCATAGGATTCAAACTAATCGAATTTTCACTCGAGGTCACAGACTCTATCCGCCTCGTGTTGGCCTCAGTCCATGATTCGCGAAATCATTCCTTAGCTCTCAACGATGTGTGCCTGCTGGCGCGGTACGACCACTCGGCGCGCCCGCAGGCATGGAGCCGGGCGCTCCAGGTGCTCGAGCAGCACCAGCAGCCTGAGCCTCGCAACTCGATTGCAATCGACGCATCACTCCCGGTCCGTGATGCGAGCCCACGACCAGCAAGCCATGACCTTCTGTGCCCAGCAGGCGATCCGCAATCACGTCATCGCGGCGACGAAAAACTTCTGCGGCCGATCGGCCCGCTCGGACCACCTCTTCCGCCTTACGCCTCGCTTCCGCATCGCGAAATCCCGCAAGCACTTGACGATCGCGGTCGGCATTCATGGGCTTCACCAACACAGCCCCGTAACCCACATAGGCGTCGAGTTCGTCGACAGCCTTTTGCGCGCTGGCTCGCGCCGAATCGCCGCGCGAGCGCGCCAAATCTCGCGCATCCCAAATTCCACGCTGCACCTCGACCACATGCCGCAGAAATTCCTCACGCAACTTTGAATCGTCGACCCCGATCATCCGTGCGCGACGATCGCGAAGCTCCCAGAGCGTGGCCATGTGTGGTCCTGCGGACGCCGTGATGAAGGTCATGATTTCGGTGTCGTTCAAACCCGCCCGCCGCAAACGTCGCTGCAGTTGATCCAATTCGCGAAACAACTCGTCATGCGTGACACTCACTTCGTCGGGGCCCAGCTCGATCGCCAGCCAGTTGAGGCGACGCTGCTGCAGCAACTCGCGAATGCGGCCACGCGCCTGTGAGGTCGCTTGGATCAAGCCGCCGTTTCTCGCGATCCAGCTGCGAATCGCAGGTGCAAGTTCCGCGGGCTCGGCCGAGGTCATCAATGTATTGAGCAAAGGGTCGCCGGGATGCGCGTGTTCCTGAGCGAGAATGTGAATTTGTCGTCCGCCGGGAGTGGTGAAGATCTGTGTGGTGGCGTCGTAGCCGCAGGCAAGTGCGGGGAATGAGAAAAGAAGCAGGAGGGTCCCCACCCCCAGCTGGCGCCATGGACTGTTGAAAACCAACGTCCGGCGTCGGACCTCGCGCACAAAACAACCGAGTTTCAAGGATTTGAACGTGCGCCCCATGCTTTCAGTGTATGCGCAATTGATGCGCTATGGGGATCAAGTTTGAGACCAAAAAAAGTCCAGGCGTTTCCAATGCTTGTGATCCTCCCCGCCCAAAGGGCCGGGAGTTTCAACAGTCAACGGAGCCAGTTAAGGGAAACGCGGATACTTCGAAAAGTCCGGCTTTCGCTTTTCTAAGTAGGCCCGCTTTCCTTCGCTGCCTTCTTCGCTCAAGTAGTACAGCAATGTGGCGTTGCCGGCGAAGTCCAACAAACCAATTTGCCCATCGCAGTCGGCATTGTGCGCAGCTTTCAAACAGCGAAGCGCCATCGGCGACAACTCCAACATTTCACGGCACCACTGCACCGTCTCAAGCTCCAGTCGCTCGAGAGGTACGACGGTGTTGACCAGTCCCATCTCGAGAGCTTGTTGAGCGTCGTACTGTCGGCACAGGAACCAAATTTCGCGCGCCTTCTTTTGTCCCACGATGCGCGAGAGATACGAAGATCCCAAGCCGCCATCAAACGAGCCCACGCGCGGACCTGTCTGGCCGAAGCGCGCATTTTCGGCGGCGATCGAAAGATCGCACACCACATGCAGCACGTGGCCTCCGCCAATCGCGTAGCCCGCAATCATCGCCACGACGGGCTTCGGCATGCCGCGAATGGCCTTTTGCATATCGAGAATATTCAAGCGGGGCACACCGTCCTTACCGACGTAGCCGCCATCGCCGCGAACTCGCTGGTCACCGCCCGAGCAAAACGCCAAGTCGCCTTGACCGGTGAGAATGATCACACCGATGGACGAGTCATCCCGACAAACTTCCATCGCATCCAGCATCTCGATCACAGTTTGGGGTCGGAAGGCGTTTCGCACTTCGGGCCGATTGATGGTGAGCTTCGCAATGCCGTCGCCCGAAGTCTCCAAACGAATGTCCGTGTAGGCTTTGAGGCGGCCGGGCTTCATCGGCTTCCATTTGCAAGCGAGGCGAATCGTCGACTTCGCCGGATCCGCCGTGCGCTTTGTGGCAGCACTCATCGAAGCCGATTTGGAACTCGCCTTGCGCGCGGATTGTTCAGCAGGGCCAGACTTTTGTGTAACGGGAGACTTCGTCTTTTTTGTCATAGGCCAGGGGTTGTAGCAGGCCTGCACCTGCGAGGCAAACCGACCCGGCTCATCGCGCGAAACGAATTAAAAGTAAACTCGCGCGCCAATCCCGAAATCCGCGTCCGTCGAGGTCTTCGGCAGCAGGTTCATGACCAGCGCGATCTCGCCAAACAACTGCAAAGTGCCGCGATTCACATCGAAATTCAGTCCTGCCGGCAAGCGAAGGCCGAGGCGTGTCTTGTCCTCGTCGCGGTTGTTGATGTTGATCAGTCGACCGCCCAACCCGTAATGAGCATGAATTCCACGCCCATCGACCTGAAACAAATTCGCTCGATGCCAGAGGTAGTCACTGTGAAAAGAAAATCCTGTTTCGCTACCGAAGGACCAAGCCAAGGCCGCATCGATGGAACGTTGGGCACTCAATTCGTAGTTCGCGCTCACGCCCGTCGGATCGCCCAGCACGATGCCGAGGCCAAAGGGACCAGGCCGATCCGCGCGCGAAGCTTCTGGCATCAACAGCGCGGCCAGCATCAAAGCGCAGGTCAGAAATCCGCAAGCCAGATTTGAAAACATCGACGCGCGAAGCGCCCTGCGTGTGCGGCCGGAGAAGTGACGAATCATGTTTGACTCCCTTTGGGCTCCAAGAGCTCAACACAGAATTTTTGCACGCTGATCGGCGCGTCGACAAGCAGTCGATGCCCCGCCTCAGGCACTACGTCATGCGGAAGCTCGCGCCATAGCTCTCGAAATTTCGCGTCGCGCTCGCCGATCAGGACTTTGATCCCGCGCACTTGGCGATACCAAGTGCGATGATCGGCCTGCGTGGCCAATCCCAGAAGCTCCAACTCTCTCGCGTAGCGAAAGCGCTCGGCCCACCGACCAAAGCGCGGCTGCCGCGATTGCAAGACGCCTTGTGCGTTCCATGCACGATCCAAACGTCGCCACGCACGGGCTGAATCTGCGGCACGAAAACGCATGGCCCATGCGCGATCATGTTGGCGTCGCGCTTGGCGCTCGGCATCCGAACTCAGACCAGGATGTGGCGACAGCAACAGCGCCCGCGAGCCCAAGTTCGGCAAGCGCTGGAGAATCTCCGCGGCCAAACGCGCACCCATCGAGTAGCCCAAGATCAAGTCGGCTCGCTCTCGACTTAGTTCATGCGCCCAAGCCGACAGAACTTCTTCGCGCGTCGTCCGTCCGCGCAAGAGCGGAGCCGGTGAGGCGACGCGAAGTTCGATGCGCAGATCGCCGAGGTTTTCCCCTCGCCCCAGCAGGCCATGGCGCACATCGCGCGCGTCGTCCATGAAGCCGGGAAAGTAGAGGATCTTCACGTCGAAGGCTCCCAAGCCGACCAGAACTGAGCCGTCGCTTCAGCTTCGGGATGAATCTCGATGAGCACATGATCCAAATCGTCCACTTCAGGCCAAGCGGCGTGATCGCGCACCACGAAACACTCCAGATCCCACAACTCGCCCCACGCCGCCAAACTCTGGGCATGACGATTTTCAAATGTGGCCGAGCCCCCAGGCGCTGATCGAAACACACGCGAAAAGATCCGCCCGCCACCATTGTTGACGACCACGATCCGCAAGCGGCGAACCCTTTCGCGCAGCCAAGGTCCGGCCAAATTGTACAGCGCCGTCAAATCGCCAATCACAATCCAAAGCTCATCGTTCTCATGCGCTAGCCCCAACGCCGTGGACACTTGCCCGTCGATGCCATTGACACCGCGATTGGCCTCGATGCGCCGAAGCGCCGATGGCGAGCGCGAAGCGGCCAAATCCCACTCGCGAATCGGCAGTGAGTTGCCCACATACACCCGAGCCGCCGCAGGGATTCTCTCCGAGAGAAAATGAAACCACGCAGGCTCGGAGACGGCGTGGGTTCGCAGCAGCTCTTTCAGGCGCGAGGCCTCTTGCGCGGACTGTTTCAGCCACTGAGCCTCGGCTTCAGCCGTCGCGCCCGAGGGCAAAGCGACGCTGAGGCTCGACAAGGCTGTCCACCATCGCGGGTGAGCGTGGTGCCGACCGCGTCCCAGGCCCGACCAAGGTGTTCGCGACAGCGATACACATTCCGCCGGACTTCGCACATCATCCAAATCGCGCCAAATTCGCGTCGTCGGTACTGCGCCCAAGCGCCACACGTGCTGCACTCGTCCTTCGCGGATCGCGCGCGAAAGCGCGGCTTCACCGCTGCGAATCTCCAAGTGCTTCAATCGTGGATCGCCGCGCAGTCCGCTCGTGGACTCCAGCCAAACTGGCCGTCCGGCACGACACAAAAACTCCGCGACGGCTTCGATCTCGGCGCTCTCTTGAAGTCCGCTCACCAGCATCAAGGTCGCGACCTGTGCATCGAGACGCAGACTCTTCAAGGTATCTTGAGCCGTCTCAGACGCGATGGCGTTGATCGCGCATGGCCCATTGAATTTCGAGACGCGTTGGCCGGCGGCCTCGACACCCGAAAGCAAAGGCTCATCACAACAGAAATTGAAATGCGTCGGCCCGTCCACGAGCGCCGAGACCGAAAGTTGTTCGCCGAAGGACTCGAGCGAATCGCCCACTTCAAAGTCGATCGAGCGCCTCACTTGGCGACCGAAAATTTGGCGCTGATCGATGGCTTGAGGTGCGCCGGTACCGCGCAAACGTTTAGGACGGTCCGCGGTGAGCGCGATCAGCGGCGCGCCGACATACAGCGCTTCGGTCAGCGCGGGCAAGAGTTCCGTGACGGCGGTTCCCGATGTGCAGATCACCACCGCAGGACGAGCATCGCGGCGGGCGCGACCCAAGGCGAAGAAGGCCGCCTCGCGCTCCTCGAAGTGCGAGACCACTTCGAATGGCAAAGCGAGCGCGGCGAATCTCTCGCGCAAGAGTTCAAGCGCCGCCACCAAGGGCGCGTTTCTCGCACCTGCGCAATACACGAAACTTCGCGCGCCTGCTTCGATGAGTTTCAACAAGACTTCGACACCAGCTTCGACGTTTCCCTGCGCCGCGGACAAGCCGAGCATGCGCTTGATCGACTCGCGTTTCACCGCAAGCTCCCGCCACTCGAGATCGGGATCGCTCGACGGTAGAACTCCTGCACCCGCGGCCACTTCGACAGCAAATCGATCCCGTGAATCTTCGCGGCGCACACGAATCTGCCGAATGCCGACCAGTGCGGTGAGCGTTGCGGGGTTGGCGGATGACGTCGGCGTTGAGATCGAGGTTGAGATCAAGGTTGTGCTCAAGGTTGAGATCGAGGTTGAGATCAAGATCGGTGCGCCAAAATTGCCGCGCGCGATGCCATCCTGCTGAACGCGAACCGCGTCCAATTCTCTGAGCGAAGCCGAGGATCGAGGCGCCACACCCAGCGCTGGCGTCGGGTGGAGCGCGCGAAGAAGCTCCGCCGCGCGCGGAGCTCCATGCGACTTCATCTCCCACTCCAAGGGCGTCACCAAGTGCCAAAGCTGGCGCTCGCCCCGCCGAGGGCTAGCTGGTCGCGCGACACGTTCACCCACGCGGACCTCGCCACCATGTCGCTCAGCGAGCTCCGACAATCGGGCGCGCAAATCGTCGACCACCAAGGCTTGCTCCTCGGCATCTTTGCTCGCACTCAGAAATTCTCTCAGTTCGGCTTCGCGCTGATCGTCGCGGACCCAGCGCGTACCGGCCACCGCATGTGTCTGCAGTCGAGTTCCGTGGAGTTCAAAAAGAATTTCCGGCGTTACGCCCAACACGGCATCTTGCGCATCCCAATAGGCATAAGCCCACGCGGAACCGCCCGCGGCGCGAGTCTCGATCGCCGAACGCACGGACCACAGCAAACGCCGCAACCACCAGGTTTGGAAATTCGAACAAGCCGCCCAGCCTCTTTCAAAGATCACCGGTACAGCTTTGCGTAAAGAAGTCCCGCCCTCATCTGCGGCGTCTGGGGTCGAGACCGCGGCCGCTTTCGTTGACCAACGTTCTTGCATCCAGGCCCACTGCGCTTGCCATGCGGCCTCGCCCACAGGCTCCCAGGCGACTTTGTCTTGGGCCATTTCCGCCATCGGCTGAGCCCACGCAAAAAATTCTTGAACGGAAAGACGCCGAAGCTCCGCATTTGCTTCGACCACACGGCTCGTTGGTCCTTCAAAAAGTTCTAAAAACGATAGCGCCGCAAAGCTTGGCCCACTGGGCTGGTTGTGGCGGCCTGTGGCCTCGGACGAAGAGGGGCCCGAAGTCCATTTTCCCTGTCCGAGCCACACCGCTTGCCCATCGAAAAAAAGCCAAGATAATCCATGGCTTGCTGAGAGCCAGCTCATCGACAGGCGCGCTTGCTGCGTATCGACCGGATCGCCTTCAGCTTGCCGCACCCGGCCTCCCCTTTATCGCGCCCAAGGCTTCGCTCCGAAGCGCCCGTCCGCAGTTAACATATTGCTCAATTCGTGGCCTTTTCACGCGAGAGTTTTCTCTCTTGTGACCCGCCAACTGTCATGGGATTATTCAGCGCCTCCAGAGTACACTGAACTCATGGATAAGGAACGGATCCCGCGCCAGCAGCTCAATGCCTCACGCAACGGATCCCGCACTTGCTGAACTCATAGCCCAAAGGACAAGTTCGCAAACACACATGAACTCACCTCGCGACACCGCCGATCTCGGCACACAATCTCAAGCCCCCGCCTCGACGCTCTCCGTGCGCGTCGGTCGCTGGGTTTTTGGTGGACGCGACATTCCCGTCATCGCCGGCCCTTGCTCGATCGAGTCCGAAGCACACTTGCGTGAGACGGCTCGCGGCGTGCGCCAAGCCGGCGCCTCGCTCCTTCGCGGTGGCGTTTACAAAATGCGCACAAGCCCCGAGAGCTTCCAAGGCTTGGGCGAGCCCGCATTTCAGTTTCTCTCACAAGTGAAGCGCGATCTGGAGATGCCGCTGGTCTCCGAGATCACCGACCCACGACAGCTGCCGCTGATGATCGACGTGGTCGATATGTTTCAAGTGGGCTCGCGCAACATGTACAATTACGAGCTGCTCAAAGAATTGGGCCAAGCGCGAAAGCCCGTGTTGCTCAAGCGCGCCTTTGCCGCGACCGTCGATGAATGGCTGAAGGCCGCCGACTACGTGCTTAAGGGCCACGATCAAGTCGTGCTCTGCGAGCGCGGCATTCGCACCTTCGAACCCAGCTCACGCAACACCTTGGACCTCAACAGCGTGGCGTACTTGAAGGCGCACGCGCAGCTGCCGGTGATCGTCGATCCCTCGCACGGCACAGGCCGCCCCGAGCTGATCGCACCCCTCGCCGCCGCCGCAATTGCCGCTGGCGCCGATGGCTTGATTGTCGAAGTTCACCCGCGGCCTCTTGAAGCGAAGAGCGACGCCTTCCAAGCCATCGACTTCGCGCAGTTTACGGCTCTCATCGATCGGTGCGCGCGCGTTGCCGAAGCTTGTGATCGGAGGCTGGCGCGATGAACTCCTCGGAAGCAAACGTCACCGCGAGCACCGCAAGCGCCGTGCGCGGCCCCGACGCCGGCAAAATTCGCTCGATGTTTTCAGGCATCGCTGGCCGCTATGACCTGGCCAACACCATTCTCTCGGGCGGCATTCATCATTTGTGGCGACAGAGCCTCGTCGATTGGTCAGGCGCGCGCGCGGGCCACAGCGTTTTGGATTGCGCGACAGGCACGGGAGATTTGGCGATCGCGTTTAAGTCCGTCGTCGGCCACGAGGGCCAAGTCACAGGCACGGATTTCTGTGCGGAGATGCTCGGGCCCGCACCCGCGAAAGCAGCGGCTCGTGGCTACGAGATTGGGTTCTCACAAGCTGATGTCACGCAGCTGCCGTTCGCCGACGCGAGCTTCGACATCGCCAGCATTTCATTTGGCATTCGCAACGTCGATCAGCCGCTCAAAGGTTTGAGCGAACTGGCGCGCGTGGTTCGGCCCGGCGGAGCTGTCATGGTGCTCGAGTTCGGACAACCCGAAACGCCGCTGATCGCTGACGCCTATCGATTGTACTCGGAAAAAATTCTGCCACGCCTGGGCGGCTGGATCACCGGCGCCCCCGAAGCCTATCAGTATCTTCAGGCATCTTCGTCGCAGTTTCCCTGCGGCAACGCCTTTCTCGATTTGATGAATTCCACCGGACGCTTCGCCCAAGTCGAAGCCCGCCGCCTGAGTTTCGGCGTCGCATGGATGTACAAAGGCGTTGTGCGCGCAAACGAGCCCAGCGTTTAATTTTGCAAGTGTCTCAGATTGAGACACTCTTCTCTTCGGACTCAAACTAAAGTCCAAAACTGCCGATCCGAACTTTGTCTTGTGCCGTGGACTGTTGCGGTGGACACGTGCCGTGGAGGTAGGAATGCGGCGTTGGGGACAAAGCCTTCTTGCGATCTTCGTGCTGTATGTGTTCGTCGCATTGCCCAGCGCGGACTCGGCCGTGCGCTTGCCTCAATTCACACCCAGCGACGAACAGTGCGAGGCCGCGGCCTCGATCTCCGCCATGCTCCCCTTGCTGCAAAGCTGCGAGATCGAATCTTCCGCCGGTCGCTTCGGCGCCTCAGAATTTTGCGGAGCTGCGAATTTGCCCGTGCAGGTCGAAATCTCCGTACACAATCTTCGCTGCTCCGGATCTCGCGTCAGCAACATGACGATACAAAGCGTCGCCTGCGCCAGTGGCACGGCTGAGCGCGATGCCTTTCGGTGCTTGCGCGATTGGACGCAAGTGTTGAATTCACGCTGCGATCAAGATCGGCGCAACAGAATGGGCCCCCTCTCACCAACACCCGTTCCCTCTCGAACCGCGCGCTAAGCTGCTAGACCACGAGGAGCAACAGTGAACCAAGAAACACTTCGTCCTTCACGCCGACGCAACTTGAGTCTTGCAACGACGCTGATTTTTTGCGCGCTGATTGTCGTCTTCGTCTCGCCCGCGGCCATTGCGAGTCAAATCCGCGTGCGCGGAACCTTCCTGCGCGCCGATGACAAGCACATCGTCCTCAAGGACCTTCAACACAAAACCGAGTTTCGAGTCCCGAGGTCGCGATATCCCAACATTAAGGGACTGATCGGCGGCCAAGCCCAAATCGAAGTTGAGCTCAAAGCCGCCGAATTTCTTGAAGCCAACCCCGAACTTGGCGCCAAGACCCCAAGTCCCTCAGCCGCAAAGTCCAGCGGCAGTCGCTAACTCCCCCAGCCGTTCACGCTGGAACAAAGCCTGCAATCTCATGTCGCACATTGAAGCGAGTGGCCTCGCCCGCAATGAATTGACTTGGGTGGCACTTGGCGTGCTCGACCCTGAAGGAGTTTCCATGCGATCGATGACTTTCAACAGACTGACTCAAATTGTAATCGCGGGCCTTGCGATCTGGACTGCGGCCGAGGCCACAGCCGGCAGTATGCAAACTGTTTGTCGGAGCGCCCGCAATACCGTCGCGCTCTCAACCGGCAATTTCTCAATGAACGTTGTGAAGATCTCCCCTGATAGCATCGAAGTCGGTGAGCTTCGCGAGCTGATGGATTTCCAAGTGAACTCGCGCGCGGCAGTCTATGTTCCTGGCGGCGGCACGGCGGATCGAATCGGCGAGATTTTGATCAAAGCTGTCGGCACCTCGCGACTCGTGCGCAAAGAGGGCGGCGAGCCCTGCCCCGACGGCAACGGCGGCATGACCGCACATGGCCCCGGCGCCGAGACTTCAGCATTCCCGCTCACCATCGAGCTGACATTGTCGGGCACGAAGGAAACTGTCCACCTCAACTGCCGCGAAACCGTCGGCTATTCAGGCCGCTGCGTGTTTGAGGAGTGATGGGTTGGTTTTTTGGGGATTGGGTGTGGGGTTTGGGTTTGGCGTTGGGATTGGGTTTGGCGTTGGGTGTGGCTGGGGTTAGGTGTGGGGTTGGAGCTGCGGCTGCATTGGCGGTTGCGTGTTGGTGGTCGCGACTCTGGCCTGCATTCATGTGCATTGTTCCTCGCTCATCTGGCGCAAGTGCGATTCCGCCGCTGATTGCAGTTGCGACAAAGAGCGCGGAGATTCGTAGGTGCGTGCGTTCCTCCCTGGGCGTACGGATGTATGTGGTCTATTTCGAGTGCATGCTGTGAGCCGCAGTTCGCGCATTTGTGTTGTGCTTCGTGCTGGATTGTACGGCGAAGTTTTTTCGGGATGTAGCGCGAGCGCTTTGGGGCCGGGGGCGCTTGTGTGTTCCGCGCTG
>ERZ761609.77-NODE-77-length-144565-cov-22.221694_pt1 | contig 144565 bp, 126 predicted proteins | sample MGYA00511163_ERZ761609 | MGnify/ENA primary metagenome ERZ761609 (study PRJEB28899, sample SAMN02445070) | bioreactor sludge metagenome | biome: EBPR sludge | place: Australia: Brisbane, Thorneside Wastewater Treatment Plant | collected 2011-12-16 ... | reverse complement strand
ACAGGTAGAAATATTTAAGACCAATGTCAATAATAAAAGAGCGGCCCTGAAAGTCGCCTTACATTTATCGCAGGCTTTACCTGAATATGAATTCAATTTTGATTTGGACGACTGCGATAAGGTGCTGCGAATAAAAGGAAAGTGGATAGACGTAACAGAAATCTTAAAAAACATGCAACAGCAAGGCTACCAATGTGAGTTAATCAAGTAGTACCAAAGAACTAAACGATCCTACCTGCTGGCACGAATGGCTTCCACCACACCATAAGCCAAATTGAGGTAATTGAAATATTGTTTTGAAATATCTTTTTCAACAAACGATGTATACGGATCTGCCTCAAACAAATTAATACCACTGAATGCAATATGTACGTTGCTATCAAAAAATGATAAGGAAACAGGCAGTGCCGCCTCTTTCTGAAAAGTTTTTATTAATTGAATAAACCGGGGCGTCAATAATTCTTTTGCCACTTCCGGATTCACACTTTTAATATGGTATTGTTTATCAAATTCAGGATCGCCCACTTCAACATCATTCAAAGAGAATTTCTCTGCAATTGACTCCACCAACTGACTGCCTAAAAATGTTGAAGCCAACCCTTTAAAGGCATCGCCAATACCCAAAGAAGGTTTTATAATAACCCCGGAGGGTATATTTTCATTCAGCTTACTGATGATGTAAAAACCCTTAAATATGGTAACAGTACTGCTACTCGAGTTCTTGCCGCTGCTGCTCTTTCTTCGTGTACACGAAATGTCGGACATCCGAATCTCCATCTCATTGGAGGTGCCATGCACGAGGTCTTCTGATTTATAACTGGTGTAATGGCCAAATAGCCTACCTGAATCAAACTCTTGTGGAGTTATCCCTGCTGTAGGATCGTACTTTAGATTCGGGTCAACAAATGAAATGATTTTTGTGATCACCGTTTGCTGATAGTCCAGTTTTATTGGCTTGAATTTATTGGCGCGTTTATAAAAAATGTAAATGGCTGCGCCAATGGCGTAAACCACAATAGCGGGAAATAAAAACACGACCTGCTCGGGAATAGCAGGCACAAAAGACCTTCCAATGACCAGGGCAACAAAAAGAATTCCCAACCACATCAAATTCTTTCGGTATCTCTTAAAAGAGAATTGCTCGCTGATGGCAATGCGCTGCGCTTCGAGTTCTTCAATTTTTCGCTTTAACTCGTTTTCATAAAAACTATCAAACTCTTCCCTTGATTTCATAACAGATGGTATTAAATGCTGAAAATAGTATGTATTTCAATAAATCAAAAAGAAGGCAATAACGACTATCTCCGCAAAAGCAATATAATCTCCGCAAATTATGCGGTGAATAAGGGTGTTAATCTCCGCAAAACAGTTAAAAACATCTCAACAGGCACTTATTCCAAAAGAGCTTATACCCCGTATATTTGAGGTGATAACTATGAACAACTATAAAATACCTGCACAAACACGCATCGGGCATGTGCACCTGAAAGTGGCAGATCTTGACAAGTCACTGGCCTTCTACCGCGACCTGTTGGGCTTTGAGGTCACCATGATGTATGGCAACCAGGCGGCCTTTATTTCTGCCGGAGGATACCATCACCACATCGGGCTCAACACCTGGCACAGCAAAGGAGCACCCCCTGCTACTCAACAAGGTGTAGGCCTTTTCCACACGGCCATTTTGTATCCCACACGCAAAGACCTGGCTGTAATCTATGACCGACTGCGACAAGCCAACTATCCCTTTACAGGAGCCGCTGATCATGGGGTATCCGAAGCCCTGTATTTGGATGACCCTGATGGCAATGGTGTGGAGTTGTATTGGGATCGTCCTACAGCTGAATGGCCAAAGCAAAGTGATGGTAAACTAAACATGTACACCCGGGTACTTGACCTGGAGGGTTTGCTAAAGGAATTAGGAACATCCTAAGAACTGAGCTATCCTTCCTGATTTTATCTGGTACAACAGCTAGATACCGATCTTTCCAACAACGGTTTGTCCACTACCCGTATTTCTTATCAGACCTTGCTGAATATTTTAAATTCATCAGGCATTAAACCTTGTACCAATCCTTACTTCAAAGCCTTAGCAACTGACTGAACTAAAAAGTCAGAGATTCCTGGGTCAGGCAGTAGCGTATTTCCGCTCCACAAATAAGTTAACCCCTCTAACCTGGTTACTATTTTTTGTTCTGCCCCACCACGGGAAAGAAACAATGGTACTACAATTACATCTCCTTGCTTGCCACCCTGGATCACGAGGTTCCTTAAGTTTTCCTTTGCCTGATTGTAAATGGCCGGGTCAGCATCATCGCGTACAGTTACCGCCAAAATCATCTTGGATACTTTTCCGGATTTCTTTTGCATTGTCCGTACCTGATCCGAAACACTTTCCATATCTGCTACCCATTTTTTATTATCCTCTTCCGGATTAGGACCATGCCCCACAAGTATCACCATCTCATTGGATGGGTTTTTACTCAATTCGTTTATCCTCTGATAGATAATCTGTGCCACAATGGGATGATCATCCAGGGGTTTGGTGAAAATAATTTCAGAGTTTGTTCTGAGGCGCTCCAATGTCATTTTTTGATCGTGCATACTGTGATCAGACATTTGATGTGAAGAATGTCCCATAGCATGGCTACCATTTCCATGACTTTGAGGCATAGGATCAGCAGGTGCCTCCATAGTGTGATCCATAACCATTGGAGGGTCGGCAAGTTCTTCTCTTATACCCAACAAGTATTCCGACTGCCTTATGATAAAACTATGCGATGATATAAAAAGAGGAACCACAACAATCTTTTCAACTCCCATTCTTTCCAGTTTGTCAATGGATGCCTGCATGGTGCGAGGCAGCGCCATCCCAAAGGCGATGTCGGTTGGGTACTGTGCTGACACTTTCTTTGTAGCGTCTACAATCATTTGGTTCCACTCCTGACTTCCTCCGTGAGCCAATACCATTACACCTATTTTGGAGTTTTGGGCGCAAGCTAACCCAGTGAAAAACAGCATAATTAAGCTGAAAATTGCCTTTTGTATCATAATGTTCATTCCTATTTTCTAAAAATTATTATTTTTATTTAGATTGATTCTAAACTACAAATTTAGAAGTAGGTAGCATATAAACAAGTTGTTCATCCGGAATTGGCGGAATATTTAAAATCCGGAAGAATATATAATTGAGAAATACCGTGCTTTAACGAATATTTTACCCAGCGACTTCAACACACACGGTATCACTTGCTGAAGGTGCTGAGCCATTAAGCCTCCTAAGCTCAGAAAATCATACCAACCAAATCAATAAGTTTTGTATCTTACTTGTGTGATGATTATACAACGCAAAAGGTATATAGCCATTGGAATCACCGTTGTGTTGATATTGCTTATTCCCTTTATTGCCATGCAGTTGACAAACGAGGTCAATTGGTCGCTCATGGATTTTATTGTTGCAGGTGGCCTGCTGCTGACAACGGGTCTAGTGTGTGAGTGGGTGTTAAGGAAAGTCAGCAGCCTATTCTACCGAGTCATCATATGCCTGGTAATTCTGGTGTTGCTCCTCCTCGTATGGGCTGAACTTGCGGTGGGCATCTTCATCCAATAGGAAGTACCAACTTCGGCTGGTCATTTAAAAGTAACAGTACCTCCAACCAACCTTCTGCCTCCCAACTGCGTATAGTGTATATACTGCCACACAACTCACCTCAATACATACCACACATAATGAGCGAACCAAAGCTGAACAAAGTAGCAGAAATCACACTGCTATTTTGGTTGATGAAGATTGTTGCCACTACACTGGGCGAAACGCTGGGCGATTATCTGTCGATGACCTTAAACCTGGGCTATGCAATTGGCATTGTTATCACCCTACTTTTCTTCCTCACCGTACTCACCATTCAAATTCTAACCCACAGATATACTCCTTTATTTTATTGGCTAGTGATCATCGCCACCACTACGCTTGGAACTGAAATATCCGATTTTCTCGACAGAAGCTTACATCTTGGGTATACCATGGGAAGTTTGGTCTTGTTTAGTGGATTAATACTCACCCTGGTTCTTTGGAAGAAAAGATTCAAAACATTACAAGTTTATCCTATTGCTGATAAGAATAAGGAAATCTATTATTGGACAGCCATCCTCTTTTCTAACAGTTTAGGCACTGCATTCGGTGATTACCTCAGTGATGTCATTGGCCTCAGTTACCTAAATGGTGCCATGGTAACGGCCGGAATAATCCTCCTTGTCGTTGTATTACATTATCTCACAAAAATAAACCGGATCATCCTGTTCTGGATAGCCTTCATTTTTACAAGACCCTTTGGTGCTACCTTCGGAGATTTTTTAACAAAACCAATAACAAAAGGTGGGCTGGATTTGGGAACATTAAACGCTTCCATCGTGTCCATTCTACTGATGACAGTGCTTATATATGTCTCTCACCGTAACTCAATCAAAGACCAAACAAGTTGATCCGTTCTCCTATCTTTGGCTTCTAAATGCACTCGTTAATGATCAGGTTAGTTCGGATTACTATTTTATTTCTCTTTTTAGGGGGTTCAATACTGTCATTTGGCCAAACCCGTAATGTAACGGTCTCCGGCATGGTGAAAGACAAAGGCGCTCCCCTTCCCTACGTCAACGTGGTGTTGCTGAATGAAAAAGACAACACGTTCGTTTCCGGAACGGTGAGTAATGATGAAGGCAGGTTCTCTCTCTCCAATGTGAAACCCGGCAATTACCAGATCACATTTTCTTTCATAGGATACCTTACCCTGAATCAACCCTTGTATGTCGGCAGCCTTAGCGACTTTCTGGATCTGGCCACTATTGAACTTACAGAAGACGCACAGTTATTAAATGAAGTGGTGGTCATGGGTCAGCAAGATGCAGTCAGCGAAAAGCTGGACAAGAAAACCTTTTCAGTAGCAGAAAATATTAGCCAGAGTGGAGGGTCCGTTTTACAGGCCATGCAAAACCTACCCGGAGTAACGGTACAAGACGGCAAAGTTTTAATTCGCGGTAATGATAAGGTAACTGTACTGATCGATGGCAAGCAGACTGCCTTAACAGGATTTGGAAGCCAATCGGGACTGGACAACCTGCCCGCTTCTGCGATTGAAAAAATAGAAATCATCAACAACCCTTCCGCCAGGTACGATGCTAATGGCAATGCCGGGATCATCAATATCATTTACAAAAAAAATAAGCAGGAAGGCTTTAATGGCAAAGCTGGTTTAGCAGCTGGCGCTGGAGCACTGTGGGTGCGCAAAGAAAACCTGTCTACCATTCGCCCACAGTACCAGTTCACACCCAAAATCAATCCGTCACTTTCACTCAACTACAAGAAAGAAAAACTCAATACTTTTTTCCAGGGTGACTATCTCTACACAGAGACATTGAACAAAAATGAGTTTGTCACCAGAACCTACGATGATGGCAGCATTGTTCACCAGCAAACCAAGCGAAATCGCGATACAGGTTTTACCACGCTCAAAGCCGGCACGGATTGGAGCATCAATGCGGACAACACCTTTACCGTATCCGGACTTTATGGATATGAAAAGATCATTGATAACGGGGATGAACCTTTCTTCAACGGGGATTTCTCTGAGCGCACAAGGCTTTGGCAGTTTCTGGAAGACGAAATAAAGATAACTGTAATGGCTACTGTGGCTTATCAGCACAGATTCAAGCAACCCGGCCATTTGCTCAACATGGGTTTCAACTACACCTTCCACCGGGAAGATGAAAAATACTTTTTTGATAATATTCTGCCCACCTACACTGGTCGCGATTCCTTCAAGCTTCTTTCTGATGAATCCGTCTATGATTTTAATGTCGACTATGTGAAACCCCTTAAATACGGTCGTTTGGAAACTGGGTTGAAGTTGCGCAAGCGCGATATCCCTATCAACATGGAATTCTTTCCGGATGCCAACTCTCCTATCGATGCGAATGCTGGTGGATGGGCCAACTATGGGGAATTCATTCCAGCCCTTTACGGAAACTACATCTATGAAAGTCAAAAGATAGAAGCGGAAGTTGGTCTGCGTGCCGAGTATGTGGACCTCAACTATGAAGTAAACCCTGATCACAATACCTATAAGAGTGATGGATACAGTTATGCCCAGCCCTTCCCGAATATTCGATTGGGTTATAAATTCAATGAAGACAATAAGTTGTCGCTTTTTTTCAACAGAAGAGTAGACAGACCCAACGAAGTAGATATTCGCATCTTCCCCAAATATGACGATGTGGAAATCATCAAGGTGGGTAATCCTGCGTTGAGCCCTCAGTTTACCAATGTGATTGAGCTGGGTTACAAAACGAATTGGGACAACGGCTATTTGTTTCTGGCAGGCTACCACCGGTTTGCTGATGCTACCATTACCCGCATCGCCAGTTCCGTACCCGGTAGCAATCTGATCTATGCCATTTTTCAAAATGCAGGAAAAAGTTACAACACAGGTCTTGAAGTCATCTTTAATCAGGAAGTATCCGATGTATACACCTTCAACCTGAATGCCACTTTCTACCATAACCAGATTGATGCTTTTACGGTGGATAATCTTTATCCCGTTCCCAATACATTCTCTGCTGAATTACAGAAGGTGTATTCAGGCAATATCAAATGGAACAACTTACTCCACCTACCTAAAGGAATGGAAGCTCAAGTCAGTTTTGTTTACCTGGCCAAAGACATTATTCCTCAGGGAGAAATTGCTGCGCGCTACTCGGTAGACCTCGGCATCAAAAAGCCAGTACAACAAGGTAAAGGAGAAGTATTCCTTAATGCCACCGATTTGTTCAACACTTTAGTTGTGAAAAAGGTAATCCAGGGAGATGGTTTCAGTTATACCAGTGATGACTATTATGAAACACAGGTAGTGCGGCTGGGCTATAGCTATAAATTTTAGGTACAAACTCCCTTCCAAAAGTCACAAGCATAAATCACCATCGCTACTTCAGAAAACTTCCCTCTAAACCCCATTTCAACTGGGATTTAGCGCTGAGGTTGTTACTTTTAACTTTCAAAAAACTCATCTGCATCTCATTTCCATGGAGGAAAAGAAAGTTCGTCAACTGGCTGCCATCATGTTTACCGATATTGTGGGCTATACCGCATTGATGCAGGGGGATGAAAAAATAGCAGTTAGTGTCAGAGAAAAACACCGCAAAGTATTTAAGGAACAGCACCAAATCCATCAGGGAGAGATTGTTCAGTATTATGGAGACGGAGCATTAAGTGTTTTCAAAAGCGCCATTGAAGCCACCCAATGTGCCATGGCCATTCAAAAGCAATTGCAACAAGGTGACCCGGTGCCCTTAAAGGTGGGTATACACCTAGGCGACATCGTTTTCAACAATACTGAAGTATATGGTGATGGTGTCAACCTTGCCTCGCGGATTGAGAGCATGGCGGTGGCAGGCTCCATCCTGCTGTCAGGCAAACTCAACGATGAACTCAAAAATCATAAAGACATTACTACCCATTCGTTAGGTCACTATTCACTGAAGAACATCACCGAGCCGGTAGAGGTTTTTGCCGTCACCAATGAAGGCATCACCGTGCCGGAACCCTCCGCCTTGCAGGGAAAGCAAACCCCAAAAAGTAAAACCATTGCCGTGTTACCTTTTGTGAACATGAGCGCCAGTGAAGACAACGAATATTTTAGCGATGGCATTACGGAAGAGATCATCAATGCCTTGTCCAAAATCAAAACGCTGAAAGTCACCTCCCGCACTTCTTCCTTCTTTTTTAAGAACAAGAACATTTCCATGCGGCAAATTGGCAAGGAACTGAATGTTGCCGTATTGTTGGAAGGCAGTGTGCGTCTGGCAGGTGACCGGGTGCGCATCACGGCACAGCTGATCGAAGCGGAAAACGATTTTCATTTTTGGTCTGAAACGTGGGACAGAAAGCTGGAGAATATTTTTGAAATACAGGATGAAGTAAGCCTGCACATTGCAGACAGGTTACGCGAGCAGTTCGGTCACTTTGAAATTCAGGATCACCTGGTAGAAAAACAGACGGAAAGCCTTGATGCTTACTCCTGTTTCCTCAAGGGAAAATTCCATTTCAACAAGTGGAATCCTGAAGATGCTAAAAAGGCGATCTCCTATTTTGAAAAAGCCATTGCACTGGATCCCAAACATGCCGATTCCTATGTGAGGATGGCGGACTGCTACAGCTTCTTAGCCACAACAGGATTCATGTCTTATGAAGAAGGCTGGGGCAAGGCCACCCAATTGACGGAACAAGCCATGGAGTTGAATGATCAACTTCCTGGAGTTTATTACCAACAAGCCAATCTTTCTTTCTTCATCGGATGTGATTATAAAACAGCCTTTACACAAATGGCAAAGGCGGTGGAGCTGAACCCCAACTTTGCAGAAGCCCAGCAGTTCATGTCTTTTCTCTATGTGATTGCTGGCCAGAAAGAGAAGTCGCAACACCACCTTGACATTGCACTAAGTATTAATCCGTTATCGCAGGAAACATTGTTCTTCCAGGGGTATCACAATTACATGCAGGAAAATGTAGAGGTGGCATTGGAACAACTGAACCAGTGTATCACCACCAACCCCAAAAACATTCCGGCCAATGCCACCAAACCATTGTGCCTGCTGAAACTGGGGCGTTATGATGAGGTGATTGAATTTCTGAATTCCATTCCAAAAGATGTAGTGGTTCCTGATGATCATCTGGGCTTTACGGCACTGGCTTATGCCATGAAAAAGGAGGAGCCGAATGCCAGCAAATACACCCAACTGCTGATAGAACGGGCCAACACGCCAGAAGGACTCAGTGCCAACTCTTACCTCTTTTTGTTGTATGGCGTCCTGGGTCAACACGACAAAGCCTTTGAATGGATTGACAATGCCATTAACAATAAATATTCGCTGGTCTTGCTCCGCTTTGCAGATCCTTTGGTAAATCCTATTAAGGATGATCCCCGATATACCGAAGCGCAAAAGAAGCTGTTCCAAAGCAATTTGGAAGATGAATCCAAAAAGAAGAAAGAGTTACTCAGCAAAAAGGAAACAGACGATTACACCGATCGGTTGTTAAATCACATCAAAGAGCACCAACCCTATCTTGATCCTGAATTATCCCTTCGCTCCTTAGCTGCACAAATTGACATTCACCCCAACCAACTCTCATGGCTACTCAATGAGAACATGGGGAAGAACTTCAATGAGTTTATCAATCATTACCGAGTTGAAGCTTTCAAAGCACTTTCCAAAGAACCCAAAAAGGCACACCTCACACTTATTGGTATGGCTTACGAGTGTGGATTCAACTCCAAAACGGTATTCAATACCTATTTTAAGAGGGAAACCGGCCTCACTCCCAAACAATTTCTGAAAGAACAGGAATAGCCCTATCTCTTTAAAATCCCGGTTTTTATCCCTCATCCGTTCGGATTTATAATTGCGAACGTCTCTGTGTGATCGCGAACTCCTGCGCGCTGCACCCACCCTAGTTTTGTGTCAACAACAATAAAAAAAGACACCAAAACTATGACAACCATGAAAGCAATCGTAGCAACAAAATACGGATCACCAGAAGTACTCCAGCTTAAGGACGTGGAAAAACCAACGCCCAAAGCCAACGAGGTCCTCGTGCGGATACACGCCTCTTCCGTAACGGCAGCGGACACCATGATGCGGAGAGGAACACCCTTCTACGGAAGACTATTCATCGGACTATTGAAGCCCAACAATCCCATCACTGGAACTGGCTTTGCTGGTGTGGTAGAAGCGGTAGGTAAAGACGTTACTCATTTTACCGAAGGCGATGCCGTATTTGGAGAATCTGTGTTAGGTGCAGGAACGAATGCAGAGTATCTATGTGTGGCTGAGAATGGAATTATCATCGGCAAGCCTGCCAACATTTCGTTTGAGGAAGCCGCTTCCATTTGTGACGGTCCACTCACCTCACTCAACTTTTTGAAGAACATTGCTGCTATTCAACCCGGACAGAAGGTACTGATCAATGGCGCATCAGGAAGTTTAGGAACCGCTGCTGTTCAGCTGGCCAAATATTTTGAAGCTGAAGTAACAGGAGTGTGCAGCGCCAACAATGTGGAATTGGTAAAATCCCTGGGTGCAGATCATGTGATCGACTATACAAAGCAGGATTTCACCAAGTCGCTGGGGCAATTCGATATCATCTATGATACGGTGGGCAAAAGTTCATTCTCGAAAGCAAAAAAGGCACTCACAAGCAATGGTGTTTACATTTCACCTGTACTTAGCGTGTCCTTACTGTTTCAAATGATGTGGACATCCATCATAGGGAAAAAGAAAGCCAGATTCTCTGCGACAGGTATCCTGCCCGTTCCCGCACTTCGCGATTTTCTCTATGAACTTAGGGCTATGATCTGTGCTGGCTATTTGAAATCCATCGTAGACAAACAGTACATGCTGGAACAAATTGCGGAAGCACATGCTTACGTGGACCATGGACATAAGCGGGGAAATGTAGTACTCTCCATGAATTAATCAATTTATAATCAACCATAAAACCAAAATGAAAACAATGAAAAGCGTAATCACAGCAGTAATCATGTTAAGTGTACTCACACAAGTGAACGCACAACAAATGAAAGTCGTAACGGTAGTAGAATCCATTGTCCCGATGGGAATAGGAAGATCAAGAATCATTGAGCACCAGCAAAATGTCAATACGTCTGATTTTACGACAGCGCGAACAAATGGAAAAAAATCAGTTCAGAAAGAGATCAAACGATCTGATGTGAAAATTGAGAAGCTGACAGAAACCAAATTGTTGAACTTCTACAGTGGCGTAGGCATCAATTTCCAAAACATTGCTTCCAATGATGCACTCATCACCGCCAAGGTCAATGAGATGTTATCCGAAGGCTGGCAGCTCACCTTTGTCACCAGTGGTGTGGAGAGTGTAGGCAGTGCTTCTGACAATCACGGCATTTATATCACAAGACTGTTTTTTACAAAACCCTAAACATTAACACTCCGGTCGGTAATACTGCCGACCGGAGTCTAAACTAAATAGCTATGACAACAATGAATTTTCCCACATCATTAAGTTACATACGACTAGCTGGCGTGCTTTATTTATTGATTGCGCTATTGGGTTTCTTTAGCATTGGCTATGCCCCTACTGTGCTATTCGTACCCGGTGATGCAATAGCCAATGCACAAAGTATCCTCACTCATCAGGGACTGTTTCGTGTTACTCTCCTTTCAGATATTCTCATCATCATTATTGAAATGCTGCTGATGGTGATGCTTTATAATATGTTCAAGGCCGTAAACAACACCATTGCAAAGGTGGCATTGTACTCTCGTTTGGCGATGAGCTTCATCATGGCCATCAACCTGCTTAATTATTTTATTCCGCTCCACTCGTGAGTGGTGCTGATTACCTAAAGAATATGGAGCAGGGTCAATCGTTGGCATTGCTTTTCCTCGATGCCCATCAGGATGGCGTGTTGATCTGGGGTATTTTCTTTGGATTGCACCTGACCGCATTGGGGTACCTGGTTTATCAATCAGGATATGTTCCAAGAATATTAGGGGTCTTATTACTTCTGGGTAGTTTCGGATACACCATTGAAAGTGTAGCCACCTTCACGCTTCCTGACAACATCCTACTTTCTTATCTATCAATGGGATTACTGGGATTTGCAGTTATCGGTGAGTTATCATTTGCCATATGGTTGATGCTAAAAGGTTTTAGCAAATAATTTATATGACAATACAAGGACAGGCCAATTCTGGCATGAAGGACATGTTAGGGATTGGTAGAATTTAAACTTCAATTGTAGCGTTTCAACAACAAAATACTTTAAGACATTTTTCTTAATATTGCCTCTATTTTTTTTCAATGCCAAACTCCAGGTCACAAAGCGTCTTTACTCACTACCAGGTTTTTATAGTGGCTGTACTCTCCTTCCTGCAGTTTACCATCGTTCTTGATTTTATGGTGTTGTCTCCTTTAGGTGCCTTATTAATGGAGCAATTAAGTATTGCTCCAGGCCAATTTGGCTGGGTGGTATCTGCTTATGCATTCAGTGCCGGAGCATCGGGTCTATTGACTGCAGGCTTTGCTGACAAGTTCGATCGCAAGAAACTGTTGTTATTTTTCTATACTGGTTTTATGCTGGGCACCATCTTCTGTGCAGTAGCACCTGATTACCATTACTTGCTCATTGCACGAATTGTGACTGGCATTTTCGGAGGCGTCATAGGATCTGTCAGTTTTGCCATCATCACTGACCTGTTCAAACTTGAAGTAAGAGGCCGGGTAATGGGCTTTGTGCAAATGTCTTTTGCAGCCAGTCAGGTGTTAGGATTACCCATTGGTTTGGTATTGGCCAATGCTTACGGATGGCATGCTCCTTTTTGGATGATCTCTTTTGTCGGTATTGGTGTAGGCGCGGTGATTGCATTCTATATGAAACCCATTGACGAACACCTTAAGATCAAATCCGACCGAAATGCTTTTCAGCATTTGACAAAAACCATTTCAAAGTCAAATTACTTACGTGCATTTTTGACCACTACCTTATTGGCCACCGGAGGATTCATGCTCATGCCTTTTGGCAGTGCCTTTAGTATTCATAACCTTGGTCTCACCATGGAACAACTGCCTGTACTCTATGGCGTAACGGGTGTGTTCTCCATTGCCTTCGGCCCGCTCATCGGCAAGCTCAGCGATCAACTGGGAAAGTTTAAAGTGTTTGCAGCAGGTTCTCTTATCAGCATCATTATTGTGTCTATTTACACCCAATTTGGCATCACACCATTGTGGATTGTCATTTCAATGAGTGTAATTATGTTTGTAGGTATTTCCTCCCGGATGATCTCCGGTTCTGCCCTTATGAGTGGCATCCCCGATGCGCAGGACCGCGGTGCGTTCATGAGTATTAACTCTTCCGTACAGCAAATTTCAGGTGGCATTGCAGCCGCCATAGCAGGCATGATTGTAATACAGGTAGATAATGGTCCATTGCAACGTTATGATGTATTGGGCTATGTGGTAATGTGCACCATGCTTATCTCCATTGGGATGATGTATTACATCAACAAAGATGTAGAGAAGCAAAAAAATGAAGCTCCAAATATCACCCTGCCACAGCCGGTGGTTGTCAAAACAGTTTAGACATCATTTATAGACTAATCCCAAAAATTATTAACTTACAATTTGCAGCTCTATTTTTGGCTGCTATAAACGCAAGAATATGTTTGATTACTTTAAAAAGTCTTATCAGAGAAAACTAGCCAGACGTGTCACAAAAGAATACCCACCCGTAGTTGAAAAAGTAAACTTAGAAAAAGAGGGAGCGATAGACTTTGCCAACTGGTCCAACCCTTTGGTGGCCCCCTTTACACTGACACAAACCTGTGTGGACTTTTTCAGAAAGTTTATCAAGGAAGGAGATTTGACAATCGATATCGGTGCCAACATTGGTGACACCACCGTGCCTATGGCATTGGCTGCGGGAAAGTCGGGCGTTGCTTTGGGTTTCGATCCCAATCCTTACGTTTATAAAATCCTGGAAGCCAATGCAGCTTTGAACAAGGACAAGACCAATATTGTGCCACAACCCTATGCGATCTCAAAAGAAGAAGATGAGTTTTATTTCATTTCATCAGAGGCGTCCTTCGGAAATGGCGGCATATCTCCTACCAAAGAAAGTATCCATGGTAAATTTGTGCATCCTCACAAAATCAAAGGAATCGACCTGACTCAATTTCTGGAGAGAGAATACCCTGATCAGATCAATAAATTTTCATTTGTAAAAATTGACACCGAAGGATACGACAAGGAAATCATTAAATCCATCAGAGGGTTAATTCAAAAATATAAACCGGTCATTGTCGCAGAGAGTTTTGGTGACAGCTCTGACGAAGCCAAGATGGAATTATTTGAGGTTATTCACCGCGATGGGTACCAAATATTCTATTTCGAAGACTTCGATGTCAATTCTAAAACCATCAGGATCGATAACAAAGAAGGGATGATTGAATGGAAAAAAACCATTAACATATACGCCATCCCACATCCTGCTGCATAAAACCCTGATCACTTCCATATAAACAAGGTTGCATTTACAAGGCGATCTCTTTACCTTTTCTTTCTAAAGAGAAAAGCCATGGACAAAAGATCATTTCTAAAGAACCTCACCGTAATGGGGCTCAGTGTCTCCCCTTCCATCAGTGCAATGGAAAAGCTTCTACAGGATGTCTCTCATTTGCCTGCCGATGAAGTGGCCAAAGACGATGACTTCTGGGCAAAGATCAGAGGAGGATATAAACTTAAGCCCGATTACATCAATCTGGAAAATGGATACTATTGTTTTCTTCCGCAGGAGACTTTAGAACACTACATCAATCACGTGCGCGAAGTGAACTATCAGGGTTCCTATTACATGCGCACCGTTCAGTGGGATAATAAAAAAGCCATGGCCGCTAAATTGGCTGATCTGGCGGGCTGCGATAAAGAAGAAATGGTCATCACACGCAATACCACCGAGTCGCTTGACATCGTGATCAGTGGCATGCACTGGCAGGAAGGTGATGAAGCAGTTATGGCAGAACAAGACTATTTCTCCATGCGTACCCAGTTCAAACTGGTAGCCAAACGTTATGGTGTGATCAATAAAGTGGTTTCCGTACCCAACCATCCCAAATCAGACCAGGAAATTGTAGACTTATACGCCAGTGCCATTACAGATAAAACCAAACTGCTGATGGTTTGTCATATGATCAACATTACCGGTCACATATTACCGATCAGAAAAATTTGCGATATGGCGCACGAAAGAGGTGTGCTGGTAATGGTGGATGGTGCTCATGCTTTTGCCCACATCAATTTTTCAATGAAAGACCTGGATTGCGACTACTACGGAACCAGCTTGCACAAATGGTTAAGCGTGCCTTTGGGTGCCGGATTTTTATATGTTAAAAAGGGGAAGGTAGATCAGGTGTGGCCCCTACTGGCAGGTGGAGATAAAGAGCCCAATGACATTGCCACACTCAATCACATAGGTACCCATCCTGTTTATACCGACCTGGCCATCGGCAATGCCATCGATTATTATCTGAAAATCGGAAGGGACAAAAAAGAAGAAAGACTGAGATACCTTCAGCGTTATTGGTCGGATCAGGTAAGAGGAAAAGGAAATATTGTAATCAACACACCGGAAGACCCCAGGCTATCCTGTGGTATTGCCAATGTGGGCATCAAAGGAATGAAACCGAAAGATCTTGCCGACACGCTGATGAAAAAGTACAAGATCTACACGGTAGCCATTGACGAAGCCAACGTACACGGTTGCAGGATCACACCTAATATCTACACCACCACACAAGAACTGGATGTATTTGTAAAAGCATTAAAAGAGATGGGTAACGCTTAATTGGTATTTATGTCGGAGACAGTGAGGATAGTACTCGTTGGGTTGGGGAATGTAAATCTGGGCCTGATAAAAATCTTAATTGACAAAAAAAAAGCGATCGCTGAACAATACAATACCCGATTCAACATTGTGGGTGTTGTCGATTCCTCGGGTATGGCCGTCAGTGAAAAAGGTTTTGCTTACGAGGATTTGGTCAATTTGAAATACAACAAAGGCAAGGTGAACGAGATGACCGGATTCTTGCCCAAGGCTCCTGAATTGATTGCCGACTGCATAACAGCCGATCTGCTCATAGACGCCTCACCCGTTAACCTGACACCAGGTAACCCCGGCCTTCAGTTGATAAAAAGAGCAATTGAAAAAGGGTGGCATGTGGTCTTCGCCAACAAAGCCCCATTGGTGTTGGCTTTTGATCAGCTCATGGCATTGGCCCAACAACACAAGACATCCATTCGGTATAGCGCAACGGTTTGTGGTGGGCTTCCCGTGGTCAACGTTTTGAAAAGGGATTTGAAACTGGCCTCTTTAAGCAGTCTTCACGGTGTATTTAATGCCACCTCCAATTTTGTTTTACAGGAATTGGAAAAAGGCGTGGCTGTGGAAGAAGCCATCAAAGAAGCTCAGAAAATTGGCGCAGCAGAAACGGATCCAACACTGGATATCAGCGGACAGGACACTGCCAACAAGTTGTACCTGATCATGAAATCATTTAGCGATTTCGATGGGTCGATAAAGGATATTGAGGTAGAGGGCATCGAAAAGATCACAGCAGAACAAGTAAGTAAAGCAGCCAAAGTAAATACACAGATAAAACTGGTTGCCTCTGCCTATAAAAAAGAGAATCAATGGAAGCTGGAGGTAAAACCTACAACGGTGGCTGCAGATTCATTTATTGGTTCCTGCAAAGGCTGGGAAATGGGAATAGAAATAAAATCGGATCTGTACGAATCCATTTCGTTTAAAAATTATGAAGCCGATCCCAGAGGTACTTCGGCAGCCGTGTTAAGAGATATGATTGATATTCAACATCAGCAGGTTACTTTGAGGATGAAGAACACCAACAAAGGCAAGTGAATCAGGGGAACCACATCCTCTTTTAATTACAACAACTATTGTCTGCCTGCATCGGTGGGCACTTCACGGTTCCGTAGCTACAATATACACAACAGTCACCTTGCTGAGGTTGAATAACCACCTTGCAGCCCTCACACTCATAAAAGTATTGGCATGCATTTGTGGGCATTTCTTCCTCCTTTTTATGTCCGCAATGAGGGCAGCTAATGATGGATCGGGTGATTACTTCCACTTTTTATATTATTCAAACGCTCAAATACATTACACAAAAATCAATCAACAAGTTCAGCAATAGCCCACTACTGTCGCGTTGCTTCCATACCTATGAAGGCCAGCGTGGGATTTGTACTGCCGTTATTTTCCATTGGTAAAAAGGTCTTTATACATTATAAAACTGTCCTGTAAAATCTCCATCGCTACCTTTCGATCAAAAAACTCCTCCACTACCACCGTTTTCTTTTCCAACTTCTTATAGTCTTCAAAGAAATTGCGCAATTCTGAAATAAAATGTTGAGGCAATTCTGAAATGTCCTCGATATGACTCACACTTGGATCACCTTCGGCAACAGAAATAATTTTGTCATCTGCTTCTCCATTGTCAAGCATTCGCATTACACCAATTACTTTTGCGGGAACAATACATAAAGGAACAACGTCAATTTGTGTCAAAATCAAAATGTCCAACGGGTCTTTGTCATCACAATAGGTCTTAGGAATAAAACCATAGTTGGCAGGATAATAGACGGACGAATATAAAACCCTATCCAATCGCAATAAACCACTCTCTTTATCCAATTCGTATTTCGCCCTTGTTCCTTTGGGAATTTCAATTATTCCGTTTACAACATCAGGTAGTTTATCGCCCGGTGACACATGGTGCCAGGGGTTAAATTGATTACTTATCATTTTTTTACTAAAGTTATTCCTATAAAAACTGTAAACAAGCTAATCTATATACCCACTCATGGTTCGCCCTAACCCATGGTTCGCGTTCTCACGAACCAAAAGTGACAGAAAAATTTCATTTTTTACGGCCTGTGAAATGCTCCATGGTTTTATAAATCCCCAGCACACTGCCCGCAAACCAATCAAAAATAGTCAGAGGCAGTATGGCCTGACCTACCCGGGTAAGCCTATAGATATAACCCGGAATCGTTACCATTACTTTATTTTTCTCAATGGCTTTTACAATGGTACGTGCCGCAGCCTCTGGCTCAAGGATTGGAATTTTTGATCTTACACCATCAAACATGCCGGTATGAATATAATAAGGCATTATCGTAGTCACAGTTACGTTTTTGTTCATTTGTTTCATCTCCAACCGTAAACTATCAGACCAACCAATTAATGCCCATTTGCTGGCCGCATATGCCGACATTTTAGGGTTTGAAATCAATCCCCCGGAAGATGCAATATTGCAGATGTGTCCGGAATTTTGATCTAGCATATCTCCCAAAAATTCCTTTGTGACATACATTGGTCCAATGGTGTTGATGTTGATTGTGTTGGCAATGTCTGCCACGGAATGCTCATTGAAGTATTTGCCCACAACTATTCCAGCATTATTGATCAGCACATCAACCACCCCTATTTCCTGCTTTACTTTTTTAGCCGTTAATTGTATTTGCTCAACATCAGCTACATCGACACGAAAGCCAAAAACATCCCCTGAAAATTCGGATAGTGTTGCATCAATACTTACTTGATTAATATCCCAAATGATCACTTTGGCTTTGCGTTCTAACATCAAACGAGCCATGATTTTACCAATACCCGATGCTCCCCCTGTAATCAATACCGTCTTTCCCTTTAAATACTTCATTTATTCCAATGGTGATGAGTAACAATAATGTGGTGATCCATATAAAAACAAAATGGTGTTATATACGTTCGCTTTTCAAGTTATAAAAAACTTCCTGAGGGCTTTCGAAATCAAGTTCTGTTGTTCCACCACCCTGGAACCAAAGTTACTCCAGGGCTTTGTACTGGCGGTCTACTTCTGTGCCTTCCGGGTTCAAAAAATTTCCTCTACAATTTTTTTCGGCTGTAAAGACGAACTGATGATCACTTCAAAATCAATCACCCCCAGTACCAACTCTTCCTCTGTAATGACTTCCACTTTCCATGTACCGGGTGCGACATTGCTCTTGTAGGTATACCCCCTATAACCGCCATCTCTGCCTCCTGTGATATCGAAACCGATGTCCTCCACGATTTCCCAATCACCCGTATGGTTATTGCGCCATTTCCACCGATGAAAAATCGATTTTTGTATATCCGTGGGCGCAAAGATGGTGGAGAATGCATATACATTCTCGTCCGGTCTGCGAATGTATTCCAGTCTGTGCTTTCGCCAGAAAATATACCATTCATCTGTTTCGTACGAAACGAGGTAGTTATTGTTTTCCAACCGGACATTGTGTGCCACAATGCCACTGTCCAGCGCCAGGGGCACGGGTGGGATAAGCTTTAAAAAGTAAAACACATTGATGAGGGCATAGATGAACACCACCAGTCCCATCATTTTACTGAAATGAATTTCCTTTCTTGTGGTGGCACTTACGCTATAAATAATGTTGATGAGTACGAGGGTGCTTAGTAAACTGACCACACCGGAGATGATAAAAGTAAGGGTATTCATTTGCTTGATGAATACCGGTATCATAAAGGTGAAAAAGGTAAAGTTCAGAAAGAAGTATACACTAAACTGCAAATACTTATTGGATATGCGCCTTTTGAGGAATTCATTGGCCAAAAGGAGCGCAACGAGGATAACAAAAAAGGAGGCCGTTTTGGATAGCGATACACTTCGGGAAAAATAGATGACGTAAGCGCTCGTAAGACCTCCAAAAAAGAATTGGATGGCCAAAGGAAAATACTCCTCATACCTTTTCAAGAAGGAATTTTCCCATTTCGCATCATGAATGATATTATAGAGATAGACAGTAATGGTGAGCGAGGCCATGTGCAGGCACAAGACCACAATGTCGTACAAACGGTCGATGCGCCCGAGGGTGAAGGAATCAAAAATAAACCCACCGATAAAGAAAAGGACAGGCAGGTATTTTTCATGCCTCCTGATGAAGTTTCTAAACCCACTATTTCTAAACCTCACCAATGTTCTTTTCATAAGACCCTTATCCGGGCTTAAATATATAGGAATAAAAGAAGTTGGTTATCAGGAGGCAGAAGAGAGTTGTAATATGAGTTTCTCTGCATCCTCTACGAGTGAGGTTGAGTTGGATTAAGACACACGCACTATCAGGTACGCAGTGAAGCACATGAAATATACATCTTGTTGGACGTAGGTGTATTTACTCCTTCTTTATCATTCCATCTTGGTCTATGTATTGATTGCACAAGTCGCCTTTGCAAGTGAAATTTAACATCGTCCAGGAGGTTCCCTCTTTGCCCTCAAGCTTAATCCCGTTATCCGTCCTTTGAATACTGAACAGAAAGTTTGAAAGTTTTTTGTCTTTTGATGGCTTGGCTCTGTTAATTGATGTCATGCCGTATTGATCTACAGCTTGAAATTTATTTTGAATTAATGAGAAAGTTAGATCTTTCCATGCACATCCCTCTTCACATGTCAGTTTTAGCCCGTTGTCTATGGTCTGAATAAATATTAGAAACTTAGGTGATCCTTCAATCTTAGTCCTTTCAATATCCATGAATGCTGTCAATGAAAAGACACCAATTATAAAAACCGCAAAATTTAATGGCCTAAGCGCTTTCATAGTGATTTCAAGTTTAAGTCACTACTAAAATAGCGCTTTTTGTGTTTCCGTTCAAATTGTGGAAAAACTTAGGGAACCCAAGCGAGACGCTTGACCTAGTTGGGGAGAGTTTGGTTCGTGAGGACACGAACCATGGGTAAAGGCATCAAACTTATACTCAATAATTTTCGGAACTACTGGGCTCGGGGTGTGCACGGAAGTAACTTCCGCGCTAGTGTGGGAATAAGACTACTGCAAGTCACGCGTGATCTCCCCTGCTTCCTACCTCACAACACGCGCGCCAGTTGCGGGCGTACAACCGGTCGATGCGCCCGAGGGTGAAGGAATCAAAAATAAACCCACCGATAAAGAAAAGGACAGGCAGGTATTTTTCATGCCTCCTGATGAAGTTTCTAAACCCACTATTTCTAAACCTCACCAATGTTCTTTTCATAAGACCCTTATCCGGGCTTAAATATATAGGAATAAAAGAAGTTGGTTATCAGGAGGCAGAAGAGAGTTGTAATCTGAGTTTCTCTGCATCCTTTACGAGTGAGGTTGAGTTGGATTATGCTTACCTTAATATTCAATGTTCCATTGAGGGAGTCTTCCGAATTGTTCGAAATGAATTTGGATGAGCAGAGATTCAACAAATGCTGGTATGTCTTTCGTCTGCTTATTAAAGGTCTCATACCAATATACATCCAAAGCCTCAATATTTTCTGCTCGCATTCTTATTGGCCATGAATTCTTTCTTCGCTCATCGAATTGTTTTCCATTCACGATTTGGTCATATAGACCATCGTTGCGAATTTTGATTGAACCATCATTCTTAAGTTTTCCAGAAGACCCGATATAGACTAGTTTGATTCGACCACCTGCAAGAGAAAAAACCGTGTATACACCTGCGCCATTTTTAGGGGCGCTGCAGACATGTTCAAGTTGGTCATCTCCTGAAAAGAAAAAGTGGTCATTAATCTTATATTTATTTAGTTCGTCAAACATTTTAGATAATTATTTGGGCAACAAATCGAGATCTTGCTTTTCCATCATTTTTGACTCCATTTTGAAAACAAAAACTAATCAAATCGTCAATGCTGATAACTACATCGTTGACTTTAAGCATTTCGGATTCAACAATTGATAAGAGTCGACTCCAATCTTCAGGTTTGTAAAACGCCATGTTCACATGTTTCCTGTTCATACCTTCTAAAATTTCATCAATGAAGTATAAAGTCCATGTATGCGCTGTGCCTGCCTGCCATTCCTTGGCAGGTAAATGGTAGACAGGTGCCTCCATACATAAGTCACTACCAAAATAGCGCTTTTTGTGTTTCCTTCCAACATCGGAAAAACTTAGCGAACTACATAATGCAATCTCAGATGCCGAGACTGCTTGAGGCTAGGTAAAAGAAGCTCTGGTAAATCATTCATTAATAAGCAATCTTGAAAAACACAAAAGGCGCGGTAAGACGCACGCACTTCAGATACGCAGTAAAGCACATGACTCATAACTATTGTTGGACGCGGTACAAATCGCACTCACTCAACATTAATATCGAACTTAAGAAGCAACTTTCTAAGATTACTATCCAAATTGTCCAAGTGCTTGTCGTCCAGCTCAATTAAATTGAGTTCGTTCTTTTTATAGATTTCCTGTTTAATTTTTTTCCTCTCCAAATATTTCTCATTGTCATTAATACCCCAAAATTCTATATAAACAGCTTTACCTTTATTTTCCTTTCCATTCCTTGCAGGAATATAGAAGTCTGAAAAGACTGTCTCAGCTACAGTAAGTTCTCTTTCATAAGCATGTGTCACACCATAGTCGTAAAGCAGGTTGTCTATTATTACTTCTGCTCTCGATCGAACCAAATGTCCGTCCTTTGTTTTTAATAGCGTGTCTGGATATTTAGTTTCGGTCGTATGGTTAGGCTGCTCTGGTTCATTTGATTTTCCTGTTACAATATACTCTGTCGGATTAATTGATTTTAAAAAATGAGTATCATTCAAAATGGAAGTTGGCCATAGGACATATGCTCCGCCTGATTGGTGCTCTTTTTGTATGCCGCCAACTCTCTTGCCGAGAGCTGTTACAGTCCAGCCTTTTACTGATTGCTCAATCCAACCAATTTCTGAAATGATATTATTAACCCGTCTATTTGAGATTTGAAATTGCTCTGCAATTTTAGTTGCACTCAAGAGTTTATTGCTTGGTTTGTTTGTTACTACCAATGGATTGAAGGACTCGGGCCACGCTATGAACTCTCCGTATTTCTCATTGGATATAATTTTACCTCCCTTCTTTTTACCACTAGCTGTTAGTTGCCATTTGTCATCTTTACGGTATATAAGATTCAGCTGAACTAACCTGTCAAATAGTTCTTTGCTTGTCAGTCCTAATTTTTTTGAGAGTGCAGTTGTCGAGAGTGTCTTCATTGTCTTAATCTTTCTTTTGTATTGCTGCCAACGTTGGTGTATCCAACCTACTTCTTATACAGTCAGATACACAGGTATATATTCCACCCAATTTAGAATTTCCACCCTTATTTTCCTTACCGTATTGCAAAAACCTTAACGCTGGGCAACAGGAGGTCTTGCGGCAGGTGGGTAACTATTACCCTATATAGGCATCAAACACATGTTCAATGATTTTCGGAACTACTGGGCTCGGGGTGTGCACGGAAGTAACTTCCGCGCTAGTGTGGTAGGTAAGGTGGGCGGAGTAACTATTACCCCATAAAAGCAAAAAACCCTGACGTCCTGCGGAGTCAGGGTTTTCAATCGTGAAACGGGTCCATCAGCTTACGTATTTGGTGAAACTTAGACGAGACAATTGCTTGTACTCATCACTTTGTAATCCATACACAGCACCTACGTACTGCTTCACTGCCATCGCAGTGCCGTACACAGCCGTCTCGGCCTTATACAGCATGGCGTTTCGCTTCGTGCGCGCCTTCGTCCACGCCACCCTGGCCAGCGACACCTTGTCCATCATGGCCTCCGCTTTATTCACCAGCGCTTCCAAGGCAGGAACTTTCAGCTCCTCCTCGTTGGGCAAGTACTGCGGTTGCTTCGTTACCATCTGCACCAACCTCGCAAAATTGTCGGCTATGCTCACATAGCTCTGGTGAGTGTACGAGCGGTTGCGGATGGTGGCCTCAGCTTCCTCAGAAGGTATGGCCGGACGGGGCGTGGCCCTGCGGCCTTTGATCAGGCGCAGCAAATGATTCGCATCATCCATCGTTTGCGCACTGACTCCCGTTGACTTCAACATACGCACCACACTGGTGGCCATCATTTGAATTTCTTCAAAGGTGATCTCCCGATCGTTAGTGGCATTGTTGTAGTCTGACACTGTTTGTTTAACAAGTTGCAACGAACTTTGTGCTTCCTTGAGCAAAGCTCTCATTGCTTTAAGCTGGAGGGTTGGACGACCAGGGTTATACGTACCTCCGTACCCGGTGCAGATGTCTACTAGCCTAGAGTAGCTTACTACGTTTTTCGCATGTGACATAACATTTGTTGTTAAATTGTTATACATACTTATTGAACGGGAAAACCTTAATAAAAGGTTGCGTGTTTTGAAAAATATTTTAAATATTTTTTTAAGTTTTTTCTAAGAGGCAAAATCTCCTTTGGAAGATGTTCGAAGAGGCCAATAAGTTCATTACACGCGTCATCGCGAAGGCAGGATAGATAGTGGGCAGGGTGGCTGTGGCGATCCCTTGGCTATAGAAAGTAAAATCCTTACTTCTATATCCCTTGCCCTCAAGCCGGGCGGGCTTTTACTTTTTCCATTGATGAAAAAGTAAACAAAAAATCTAGGCAAAAAGATGCTTCCCCCCTCGTCCCTACGCACCCCCGCCTTTTTGCCAAGGCCAGCGCACTATCTCAACCTATTAAAACCAGGTTATAGTTTAAAATCACCTGGTTGGTTTCTTCATACTTGCTGAGATCCGATTACCGATTTCAGACCTACCGATCACCGATTACTAGCTTTCGGTTACTGGTTACCGGGAACCGGCAACCTCCAGGTCCACTTCTGATATTGACTTTCGCAGGGCTTATATCGCCAGCCTCACCTCTTCTATCGAGAGCTGCGCCTGTTATATCGCAAGGTGCACGTCTTATATCGGGAACTTCACGTCTTATATCGTAAGGTGCATGTCTTATATCGCCAGGTTCACCTGTTATATCGACTTTCACATGGCTTACATCGGGAACATCACCTCCTCCAAGGCCAGGTGCACGGCTTACATCGCCAGGTTCATCTGCTCTATTGACTTTCGCAAGGGTTTCATCGGGAGGTGCGCACACCAGTACTAAAACTACTTCTGTACCTTCTCTGAAACCGGTCAGAAGGACAAAGAATCTCATTTTGCGTATGAGATTCTTCGCTAACGCTCAGAAAGGCGACTGCTTCGGTCAACAATATAATCCAAGGTTCGTGTCCTCACATACTGGCGCGGAAGTTACTTCCGTGCCTTACCAGGCATCAAATCCTCGCCTGGTACGTATACAAATCAAAATACCTCCCTTTCTTCTCAATCAACTCATCGTGCTTACCCTGCTCGGCTATCTGTCCTTGTTCTATCACCAATATCTGATCGGCTTGCCGGATGGTACTCAATTATTTGGCGCGGAAGTTACTTCCGTGCCTTACCAGGCATCAAATCCTCGCCTGGTACGTATACAAATCAAAATACCTCCCTTTCTTCTCAATCAACTCATCGTGCTTACCCTGCTCGGCTATCTGTCCTTGTTCTATCACCAATATCTGATCGGCTTGCCGGATGGTACTCAATTATTTGGCGCGGAAGTTACTTCCGTGCCTTACCAGGCATCAAATCCTCGCCTGGTACGTATACAAATCAAAATACCTTCCCTTCTTCTCTATCAACTCATCGTGCTTGCCCTGCTCGGCTATCTGCCCTTGTTCTATCACCAATATCTGATCGGCTTGCCGGATGGTACTCAGCCTGTGCGCAATCACAAAGGTGGTTCTCCCCTTGAGCAACTGCTTCAAGCTGTCCTGTATCAATGCCTCGCTCTCTGTATCCAGACTGGATGTGGCTTCATCCAATAACAGTATGCGGGGGTCTGCCAAGATGGCTCTTGCGATTGTCACCCGCTGGCGTTGTCCGCCAGAAAGTTTGATGCCCCTTTCCCCTATTACCGTTTCCAGTCCTTTTTCAAACTTGTCGCTAAATTCATTCACATACGCTCCCGCTATGGCTTCCCTCAACTGGTCCTCGCTGGCTTCTGGTTTAGCAAATAAAATGTTCTCGCGAATGGTGCCGTCAAAAAGAAAGTCATCCTGCAACACCACACCCAACTGGCTGCGGTAACTGTCCAGGGAAACCTTAGAGAGGTCGTGCCCATCTATCGTCACCATTCCTGATCCCGGCACTAAAAACGAAGCCGCCAAACCGGCAATGGTGGATTTACCTGAACCGGAGGTTCCCACCAATGCTGTCACTGATCCCGCGGGTGCTTTAAAATTGATGTCCTTCAACACCTGCTTGTCCTCTTCATAGGCAAATGATACGTCTTTGAATTCGATGTCGCCCTTTATCTCTCCTATCTTAATCGTGCGCACTTCATCATCGTCCTCTACGGGCATGTTCATCAGCTCTTCGGTGCGATCCAACCCTGCAAAGGCTTCGGTAAGTTGACTGCCTATGTTGCTCATCTGAAAGATGGGTGCAATCAAAAATCCAAGGAAGAAGGCGAACTGGGTCAACTCACCTGCCGTCAATGTTTTTTCCGTAAGCATGTACCCTCCTATTCCTATAATTCCCACCAGGGCAACACCAAAAAGAAAACTTCCCGTGCTGGTGACAAAACTGGTAGTGGTCAAACTGCTCTTTACATTCTGAAAAATCCGTTCTACTCCTTTTTCAAACACCAGGGCTTCTTGTTTGGCGGCATTAAACCCCTTGATCACACGGATCCCTCCAAAGGTTTGCGTCAACCTGCCCGTTACCTCTGCGGTAATGGCTCCGCGTTCGCGAAAAATGGGGCGAATTTTTCCAAATGCTTTCATGGATATGATTCCGAATAGCCCTAAAGGAAGAATGGTGAACAGCGTAAGTTTCCAACTGATGCTGATGAGAAAGAACAAACAAATAATTGCCATGAGCACACCTCCTATCAATTGAAGGAAGCCCGTACCCACCAGGTTGCGCACGCCTTCTACATCCGTCATTACCCTGCTCACCAGTTTTCCTGTTTGCTGATTGTCAAAGAAGCGGGTAGGTAAACGCAACAAATGCTTTTGTACGTTGGCACGCAAGACGGAAATCAAATGCTGTGCTTCTACACTCAGCAGCATGGTCAATGCATAGGAAACCACGGCCGATATCAATATAGAAGCCGACACACCCACCAAAATGAGTTTCAGGTTAGAGAAATCTCCTTTTCCGATCACATCGTCTATGATGGGCTTTACCGAATACGGCAACACAATGGAGGAAGCCCTGCTGATGATGATCAGCACAAATCCCAGTAGCAATAATTTTCTTCTTGGCCACACAATGGTCTTGAAGACCTTGGCCATGTTTATTTTACCTTTCTTTTCTCCCATAATGAACTTTTATAAATGCCCTTTGCGCAAAGGGGCTTTAGATGTGGTTAAACGCTTGTGCAAATAAAGTAATAATGCCTACGGAGTATAGTCGAAAGTGAGAAAGAAATATTGCAACACCTCCTCTTCGGTATCTGCGTTTGATACCAATAATCAAAAACACGCGTCTCCGCGCTCTCTTCTCCCTTTTATTTGCTAAAATGCGGTTGAGTAATAATTCAAATACCTATGCCTAAAAGTACTTTTGATTCAGCTGCCATCCGAAATCAGTTCCCATCACTAAAAAGAAAACACAATGGCCATCCCATGGTTTTTCTGGATGGCCCTGGCGGCACACAGGTGCCAAAGTCCGTTGTTGATGCTATGGTCAACTACTACAGCACATCGAACGCCAATTCACACGGTGCGTTTGTCACGGCTATGGAAACGGATGATACTATCCACGGTATGCGCGAGGCGATGGCCGCTTACCTGAATGCGGAAGGCCCTGAGTGTATTTCTATAGGTCAGAACATGACCACCTTAAATTTCTCTTTGGCGAGGGCCATGGCCAGAATTTTACAACCGGGCGATGAAGTACTCATCACAAAACTGGATCACGAAGCCAACCGCGGTCCGTGGCTTACCTTGCGTGAAGCAGGCATCGATGTAAGAGAAGTCAACCTGCTCCCCAACGGCACCCTGGACTATGACGACTTCAAAGAAAAGATCAACGAACACACCCGATTGGTGGCCATGGGAATGTCTTCCAATTGTATTGGTACGGTCAACGATTTTAAACTAGCAAGAAAGCTTACGTACGAATACAACGCGTGGCTGTTGTTGGATGCCGTGCATTACGCACCCCACTTTGCCATTGATGTGCAAGACATCGGCTGCGACTTTTTGCTGTGTTCTGCATACAAGTTTTATGGCCCGCATGTGGGATTGCTTTACGCCAAGCCGGGCACACTGGATCGAATTCCTACCGACCGGCTTCGTGTAGCGGGACAGGCTGCTCCTGAATCCATAGAGACTGGCACATTGAACCATGCCGCCATTGCTGGAGTAAAAGCAGCGGTGGACTTCATCGCCACCTTTGGTAAGGGCAAGACCCTGCGGGACAAGATCACCAGCGCTTTTGATACTATCGGCAAGCATGAATTTGAGTTGGCCAGTTATCTTTATAAAAAGATCAAAGTACTGCCCGGTGTTACCATTGTGGGTCAGGATTTTTCTAAAACCACACGTACCCCTACTGTATCGTTCACATTAAAAGGTAAAACTCCACTCCAGGTGTGTGAACATCTTGCCAAAAAAAATATCTGCGCGTGGGATGGACACTTTTATGCCATACGCGCCATCGAGTCGTTGGGACTATTGGAAAAGGGTGGTGTTACCCGCCTGGGTATTTCCATTTACAATACCAAAGCAGAAATGGATCTCGTTATTGCTGAGATCAAAAAACTGACCGTGTAAAAACTAATTTGCTGGTGCCCCGGCCGTTCCTTCCCAATCGGGATCAGCGGCACCATACCAGGTTTTGGTTTTTGCATCGTAGTAGATACCATGCACGCGACCAAAGCTTGCAGGTCTGTCAATTTCTTTCACTGGTAAGCCCCATGCTTTGAACTGAGCAATATCATCTCTTGTCCATGAAGTACCTAGGTGTGTTTCTACCAGCATGGAAGAGTCGGAGGCATGCACACGTCCCGCAGCCAATGCCTGAGGCAATTCCATATCCCTATCGATAAAACGGCTTATGGCTTGCGCTACGGCTGTCACGATCATACTACCGCCTGCAGCGCCCAACACCAGGTAAGGCTGGCCATCTTTGGTAACAATGAAAGGTGCAATATGTGAGGACGCACGTTGGCCGGGTTGAATGTCTCCCAGGTATCCACCCATGGTAGAAGCGTATAAAAATCCAAGTCCGGGTGTAACCACCTTCGACCCCATGTTGGGCCCGAGCGACTGAGTAAGGGCAATCACATTACCATTCCTGTCTGCTGCTGAAAGATGTGTAGTATGACCTCCCAACGCCATCCACGATGCTGGGATTTGTTCAGTTTGCAGGTGGGCTGCCTTAGGCAACGTTTCCTCCACAATCATGTCTGCCAATTTTTTTGCATATGCCTTGTCTGTCAAATGACGGGCATTCTCTTCAGTTTCCTGCGAATCCCTGTCGTCATAGGCCAGTTGATTGGCTTTGTACACTATCCTTCCCCACTCTGCTTCACTTACTTCATCCAATGGAAAGTTCTCCATGATCTGTAGCATCTCAATCACGATGGCTCCGTAAGAAGGCATCCACAGGCCGTTCAATCCATATCCGCGATAATCACCCGTCACGATCATGGACTTATTAACGGTATAGGAAGCAAGTGATATACTGTCCAGATAACCGCCATTTGCACTGATGTCTGCTACCATCTTTTTGGCCAACGCGCCTTTATAAAACACATCGGCTCCCTCATCGCGGATGAGTCTCAGGGTGGTGGCCAGGTCTTTCTGAATAAACATTTCTCCTGCCTGATGGATCGTGTCTCCATTCAAAAAATATTGAGATGTTCCTTTAAATTTTCTGATTGTTTCGATTGCACCTGACCTGCGTTGTGCTTCACCAGGCAAAACGTGATAACCTTCTTCGGCCAGTTGGATAGCGGGCTCCATCACCTCTGCGAGCGTAAGAGTACCTTGTTCGCTGAGCAGTGTCACGAGTCCTTTAACCACTCCGGGAACACCAATGGTGGGATATCCATAAGCCGCTTTTGTGGCTGTAGTTTGATCATAGGTAAGAGGTGCTTGTGTGGTGGCATCATAACCGCTTACCATTCCATCCGAAGCTCTTACGATGGCTTGCAATCTTCCGCCAAGGCCACTCATGGTGGGCTCTACCACGGCCAAAGCAAAGCCAGCAGCTACTGCAGCATCGATGGCATTACCACCTTTTTCAAGGATAGCAGTGCCTGCCGCTGTTGCCAGTGGATGCGCTGTGACCACCATTCCATTGGGTGACGCAGCACTTTGTTGGTTTTCGGATTGTTTGGGTTGGCATGCCCCTGCCAAAAGCAGTGCCAGCACGAGTAAAGATTGGGTCAGGTATGAATTCATGCAACTAAGATAACACTTCGCTCGGAAGTTCCCCATCTCATTTTACAAACGGAAAAATCGGCACGGTGAACATCCGATTTTTGGGGTAGATATAGCGGCCGATCAAGTGCCCAGTATTTGTTAACTGAAAAATTAATGCACAAATAATTCGTAGTTTAAAACCATTAACTAAATTCGCAACAAATTTGGAATTATATTTCCACGTTAAAACAAAACACAACACAAAACAAATGGCAAAAAAAGCAAAAAAAGCCGCTAAAAAATCGAAAGCAAAAGCTAAGAAAGCGGTTAAGAAATCAGCAAAGAAAAAGGTAGCAAAGAAGGCTACTAAGAAAGCTGCGAAAAAAGCTAAGGCAAAGAAGCCAGCTAAGAAGGCTACTAAGAAAGCCGCAAAAAAAGCTACCAAAAAATCAGCTAAGAAAGCGGTGAAAAAGGCAGCAAAAAAATCTTCTTCAAAGAAGAAAAGTGCTCCTAAGAAAAAGAAGTCTGCACCAAAAGCAGCAACTCCTGCACCGGTAGCACCTGCTACTCCAGGCATGGACACTAACTCAGGTGGATTGGGATTCATGTAATACTCAGTTCACAATCAAAAAAAAGCGGAATGGACAACCTTTCCGCTTTTTTTATGATCAAACTTCACACACTTAATTGCCATCAGACCACCGAGAATCGATTCAAAATGGCTAATTTGTGGCTCCTTAAAAATACAGATCTCCAGTGCTGCTTTAAGTGCTTATTTTGATGATCTTTCACAAAGGAACTTTCTAAAATCTTGATAAAGACACCTGCCAATAGAACTAAAATTGCAGGCAAAACGATAGTAACAATAAACAAATAAACGCATCAAACAATATGAACAATCGCAAATTACCCATCGTCATTCTTGCCATCGTTGGATTCATCATTTTTATGGCACTCTCTTCCAGCCTCTTTTACACTATTGAAGCCACAGAAAGAGCCGTGATCTTCTATCCCTTCGGAGACGGATTAGACAAAGAGAATGTGAAGACTCCCGGCATTCACTTTAAAGCTCCGTGGAATGACGTCTACGTTTATCGCGTAAATGAAACCAACTCAGAAGAGAAGATGGATGTGCTGGACAAAAGTGGTCTCTCTATTCATATCGATATGAGCGTTCGTTTCTATCCGCTTCCTGAGAAGATAGGCTATGTGCATGAAAATTTCACAAGAGATTACGTTAACATCCTCGTGATTCCCGAAGTACGATCCACCGTACGTCAGGTAATGGGAAGATTTACTGCCGAGGAAATTTATTCCACCAAGCGCGCAGAAGTGGAACTGGCCATTAAAACTGAAACTGAAGAAACCCTAGGTAAAAATTATGTGCATGCAACAGCTGTGCTGATTCGCTCCATTGAACTCCCTGCCCAGATCAAAGGGGCAATTGAGGACAAACTTCAGCAGGAACAAGAGGCCCTGGCCTACCAGTTCCGCTTGGACAGAGAAAGAAGTGAGGCTGAACGTAAAAAAATTGCCGCTGAGGGTGAGTCACGAGCCAACCTTATCATCAACAACAGCTTAACCAATAATTTGCTGAAAATGAGAGGGATAGAGGCCACTCTGGAATTGGCCAAGTCGCCCAATTCAAAGGTAGTGGTGATCGGCTCTGGCAAAGATGGCCTACCCATGATCCTTGGCAATAACTAACTCGTAATAAATACCTTAGAGTATTTTCATCTAAGTGACGATAAAGCTATTTTAGGGGGTAAAGTTTAAAGTAAAAAATTATAGAAGAAGAGTATGTCTAAAACTGCAGAACTGAATATTGACGGAAAAACATATAGCCTACCTGTTTTCACAGGCACAGAGGACGAGGTAGCCATTGACATTGGAAAACTTCGCGATCAGTCCGGAGTAGTCACGCTGGATCCAGGCTATAAAAATACGGGTGCCACCAAAAGCGCGATCACTTATCTGGATGGTGATAATGGTATTTTAAGGTATCGCGGCTATTCTATTGAAGAGTTGGCGGAAAAGTCCACTTTTATTGAGGTAGCCTACTTACTTATTTTTGGTGAGTTGCCGGGCAAAGATCAACTTCAGCGGTTTCGAGATGACATCAAAACACATACACTGGTACATGAGGATGTAAAGAAAATTCTGGATGGATTTCCTTCCACAGCCCATCCGATGGGTGTGCTGGCATCCCTCTTTTGTTCCCAGACCGCCTTCTATCCGGAGTCACTAGACCCTAACCGCGCATCAGAAAGTGTCTACATCAGCATCATTCGCTCGCTGGCCAAGATGCCAACTTTTGCAGCGTGGGCCTATAAAAATACCATCGGTCACCCTGTCAACTACCCGGACAACTCATTGGAGTATTGCTCCCGGTTCATGAAGATGATGTTTGCACTTCCTGCCGAACAGTATCAACCAGACCCTGTCATTAGTTCGGCATTGGACAAATTACTCATCCTTCATGCTGATCATGAGCAAAACTGCTCTACCTCAACCGTAAGAATGGTAGGATCTTCACAAGCCAGTATCTATTCATCTATTTCAGCGGGTATCAATGCCCTGTGGGGACCTCTTCATGGAGGAGCCAATCAGGAAGTAATCCTGATGCTTGAAAGCATCGTGAAAGATGGTGGTAACATTGATAAGTGGATTGCGAAAGCAAAAGACAAAAACGATCCCTTCCGTTTGATGGGCTTTGGACACAGGGTGTATAAGAACTTTGATCCAAGGGCCAAGATCATAAAGAAAGCCGCTGATGATGTATTGGCGAAACTGGGCGTTAAAGATCCAATTTTGGATGTAGCAAGAAACCTGGAAGACATCGCCTTGCGTGATCCTTATTTTATCGAGCGCAAACTTTACCCTAACGTAGACTTCTATTCTGGAATCATATACCGAGCACTTGGAATACCCGTAGAAATGTTCACGGTAATGTTTGCTATAGGAAGACTTCCCGGGTGGATTGCTCAGTGGAAAGAGATGAGAGAGAATAAGGAGCCCATCGGAAGACCAAGACAGATTTATACCGGTCAAAAAGAACGCGCTTACATACCGATTACCAAAAGGTAGGTTGTTCAATAGTCTAATAGTCCATAGTCTTTAGTCTATGGACTATGGACTATGGACTGAAGACTAAGGACTAGAAAAAGAATGAGTTTAACAGAAGATTTCAACAACGCTGTAAGTCAATCCAGGGAATTGACCAAGCGCCCTTCCAATGAAGAGTTACTTGAACTGTACTCGCTATTCAAGCAAGGGAGTGAAGGAGATGTTACGGGAGATCGCCCGGGCGGATTTGATTTCAAAGCCATTGCCAAGTATGATGCGTGGGCATCCCGGAAAGGACTTTCAAAAGAAGATGCCATGCAGCAGTACATCGATTTGATGAAAAAACTAAAGGAGCAATACCAGTAAGTCTTGCCAATCTTTTACCAGCCACTTATTCCAGAGGGTACCCATTCCCTTGATCAGGAGGAGGCACGTCATGCGACCAAAGTCTTACGGCTGCAAAGTGGCGATCCGCTTGAGCTCACCGATGGTAAAGGGAATTTATACAAAGCTGTTATAACGGAGTTATCGAAGTCGGCCTGTCATTTCTCAATTAACGAAACGGTATCTGTACCCAGGAGGAAATACTCCATACACATTGCCATAGCACCTACAAAAAACATCGATCGCATTGAGTGGTTTGTAGAGAAGGCGACAGAAATGGGCATTGACAAAATCAGTTTTATTCAGTGCAAAAATTCTGAAAGAAAGGTTGTCAACATGGAGCGGATCGCAAAAAAAGCTGTAAGTGCCATGAAGCAATCCGGGCAAGCCTGGCTTCCCGACTTGCGTCCGATCTGCCCATTCGATACAATCCTTGATGAACCTTGTGATCAAAAATATATTGCTTATGTTGATCAATCCAACACAAGACATCTTAAGGAGGCGCCTCTTCAATCCAATTACCTGGTGTTGATTGGACCAGAAGGAGATTTTACACAGCAGGAAATCCATTCAGCGACCGGCAAAGGATTTCAAAAAATAAGCCTGGGCACCACCACCCTGCGCACCGAAACGGCAGGGATAGTTGCCTGTCATACTTTACATCTGATCAATGGCTGAAAGTTTCCGGAAGGATAATTATCTTAGCACACTTCAAGCTATTGCATGACCACTACAGAAGCAAAAAAGGAAATCGCCCGACTATCAGAGGTTATTGAACATCACAACAACCTTTACTATCAGCAGCACAAAACAGAAATATCAGATTACGACTTTGATCAGCTCCTGAAGCAACTCGCTGAGCTGGAGGAACAATTCCCTGATTTGCGCCAGCCCGACTCCCCTACCCAGCGCGTAGGTGGATCAATCACCAAGAATTTTGAAACCGTTGTCCATCAATACCCCATGCTCAGTTTGGGCAACACGTACTCTATAGAAGAATTGGAAGAGTTTGATAAGCGGGTGAGCAAAGGACTGGGCAATGAACCCTATGAATATTTCTGCGAACTGAAATTCGATGGTGTTTCCATTTCGCTGATTTATGAAAATGGTATCCTCGTCAAGGGCGTAACCCGTGGAGATGGAGTACGAGGCGATGATGTAACGGCCAATGTAAAAACCATCAGGAGTATTCCATTAAAAATAAAAGGGACTGATGTTCCCAAACAATTTGAAGTGAGAGGTGAAGTGTTTTTGTCCCGATCTGTGTTCAATCAGCTCAATAAAGACAGAGAAGACATTGGTGAAGAAGTGTATGCCAACGCAAGGAACACCGCCTCAGGCACACTAAAAATGCAAAACTCCGGAGAGGTCGCAAGAAGGAAACTGGATTGCTATGTTTATTATCTGTTAGGTGAAAACCTTGGTGCGGAGACGCACGCAGCGGCTATTGCTCAATTAGAATCGTGGGGGTTCAATGTATCGGATACTTACGCGAAAGCCAAGACCATCAATAAAGTATTTGATTACATCAACAGTTGGGAGAAAAAGAGATTGGACCTTCCTCTTGAAACAGACGGGGTGGTCATAAAAATCAATAGTCTTTTACAACAAAGAAAACTCGGCTTTACTGCCAAGAGTCCGAGGTGGGCCATATCGTATAAGTACAAAGCAGAAAGTCAGAGTACATTGTTAAAGGATGTCACCTATCAGGTGGGCAGAACGGGTGCGATCACTCCGGTGGCAGAGCTCCAGCCGGTACAACTCTCAGGCACTACCGTGAAGCGCGCTTCGTTACACAACGCCAACGAAATTGAACGCCTTGACTTGCGCATTGGCGATTATGTGTTTGTTGAAAAAGGAGGAGAAATTATTCCTAAAGTAACATCGGTTGACCTCAGTAAAAGAGATAAAAAAAAGAGCCAGCCCATCAAATACATTACTCATTGTCCGGAATGCAAAACAGCATTAATAAGGCAAGAAGGAGAGGCTGCGCACTACTGCCCTAATGACAAAGGTTGCCCTCCCCAGATTAAAGGAAGAATCGAGCATTTCATTCAGCGCAAAGCAATGGATATTGACTCATTGGGTGAAAAAACGATCAACCAACTCTATCAACTTGATCTGGTAAAATCACCAGCCGATTTATATGATCTTACAAAAGAAGACTTAGCAAAATTGGAGGGCTTTAAGGAACTCTCCATTAAGAACTTGCTCAATGGTATTGAGAAATCAAAAGAGGCACCCTTTGAAGCAGTACTGTTTGCGTTGGGTATACGGTATGTAGGTAAGACGGTAGCTGAGAAGCTTGCGAACTACTTCAAAACGATGGATGCGCTCTCTTCTGCCTCCTATGACACATTACTGGAAGTACCAGAGGTGGGGGAAAAAATTGCAGAGAGTCTGGTCAAATATTTCAAAGACAAACAGAGTCAAAATGAAATTGCAAGACTTCAAAAGGCAGGGCTTCAATTTACCCTGGTTGAAAAGGAACAAAATAAGTTGAGCAATTCCCTGGACAACAAATCCTTTGTGATTTCAGGTGTGTTTGAAAAATACGGACGAGACGAGCTAAAGGCATTGATCCTGGCGCATGGAGGTCGTGTTCTTTCCGGAGTTTCAGGGCAATTGGATTATTTGTTGGCTGGTGATAATATGGGGCCTGCAAAGAGGCAGAAAGCCGAAAAGCTCGGTGTTCAAATTATAACAGAGAAAGAATTCGAGCAGATGCTTTGAAATTTTGACTATTTCAAAGAAATGGTGAATTTGCAGGATAGTCTATAACGGTACCAGCTTGTTTAGAAATCACTTTCTGCATTTAAGAACAAATTCAGCATTAAAGAGCAATAAGAGTTTGCGCTCAAGCATACCTTACCAGCAGGCACTTTCTATTGGTATCCTATTCAGTGTGGAAGACAAGCAAAAGCATGAGGCCATAAAGGATTTCATCAAGCAACTTCAGCAGGATGGTAAAAAAGTAACGGTACTGGAATTTCTCCCTAAGCAGAAGGAAAATTACGAGTTCCTGTTTGATTTCTTTACCACAAAGGATCTCTCCTTTTGGGGGAAGGTAAACTCTCCGGATGCAGATAAGTTTATGGAGATGCCCTTCGACTATCTTTACTGTATTGATAACACATCTAATCCGTTGATCATGCATCTCCTTGCCAAAAGCAAGGCAAAGTGCAGAATTGGAAAGTTTTCCAAACAAGACAATGCCTTCTTTGAGCTGATGATTGAACAAAATGGTTCGGTTAAAAACCTCATCGATAGCATGTACAAGTACTCAAAGCAACTTAAGTAAGTTCACGCTCCTGGTTAGTACAGGAGCACAAACCAAATTTTCATGAAAAAATTAGAGGGGACAGGCGTAGCATTAGTAACACCATTCAACAAGAAAAAAGAAATAGACTTTCAAGGTCTGGAGAACCTGCTCATCCACACTGCTAAGGGTGTGGATTATTATGTAGTAATGGGCACCACAGGTGAATCCGCGACATTGAGTCACGATGAAAAATTAGCTGTACTTGATTTTGTGAAGAAACACAATCCTAAAAAATTACCCATTGTGTATGGGATTGGAGGAAACAATACGCAGCAAGTGGTTGAGTCGATAATAGAAGCACCCCTAAAAGGAGTAGATGCCATACTTTCTGTAAGTCCTTATTACAACAAACCATCTCAGGAAGGGATATATCAGCACTTCAAAGCAATAGCTACAGCATCTCCACTTCCCATAGTACTGTATAATGTACCTGGAAGAACTGCTTCTAACATAACAGCTGCCACTACCTTAAGACTTTCTGCATTGCCAAAAATTGTTGCGGTGAAAGAAGCATCCGGAAACCTGGAGCAGTGCATGAATATCGCCAGTCACAAACCAAAAGACTTTTCGCTCATCTCCGGTGACGACCTTCTTACTTCCTCTTTCTATGCAATGGGCGGAGCGGGTGTAATTTCTGTATTGGCCAATGCCTTTCCACTGGTTTTTAAATCAATAAAAGATTATAGTGTAAAAGGTGATTGTAGAAAAAGCGCAACAGAACAATTCAAATTGCTGGATATTAACAGCACAATGTATGAAGAGAGTAATCCGGTAGGATTGAAGGTAGTTTTGAGGGAATTAGGAATATGTGAGGAGTATACAAGACTCCCTTTGGCTACGGCTTCTAAATCACTTCAAAAACGAATCATTGAGTTGATGAAACCCTTAGTAACAAAGAAAGGATAGTTCTAGAATAGAACTATCCCTTCTCAATCAGTTACACATTTAATGCGACTACTGAGGTTTATTCTTTAATTCCTGAACTTCAGCCCTGATAGCTTGAGCCAGATTCTTGAGATCCTGCATCCCTTTTCTTACTCTAGTTCCAGCAGCGCTGTTTGCCTTATTATAGAATTTGTCAGCGTCTCCTTCGATAGAAGCAATCAGTTCTTTAAGCTCTTCAAATTTTTTCATTTGTATAGGATTTTAAATTAATAGTTGAATTCCTTAGGCCAATTTAAAGAAAAACGGCTAAAAACAAGCGATAAACCTATTTTTTAGATTTAAAACCCTATTTAAACTACTCCTTTGGTCACGGAAACGAGGGCTTCAGTCTTATAAAACCCTTCATCCAGCTTGTGTTTAAGGGCCGAAAATGCGGTCAAAGTCTCCTCTACATCGGCCAGCGTATGGGCAGCTGTAGGTATGATTCTGAACATGATAACATCCTTAGGCACAACGGGATAGATCACTACAGAGCAGAAAATACTGTAATTCTCCCGAAGGTCCATGGCCATGTTGGCGGCCTCACCTACACCACCCTTAAAGAGTACCGGGGTAACAGGCGATTGGGTGCTCCCCAAATAAAAGCCACGTTCCTTCAATCCAGACTGCATGGCATTGGTAATTTTCCACAAATTCGCCTTTAATTCTGGTTGCGTCCGCAATAACTCAAGCCTTTTGATACCCCCAAGCACCAATGGCATGGGCAGGCTTTTTGCAAAAATTTGGGATCTTACGCTATAGCGCAGATACTTTATTATCCTTTTATCTCCTGCTACAAAGGCTCCAATACTGGCCATTGATTTAGCAAATGTGGAGAAGTACAAATCAATTTGATCCTGAACTCCCTGCTCCTCACCCGCTCCAGCTCCTGTTTTACCCATGGTTCCAAATCCGTGGGCATCATCGACAAAAAGTCTGAAATTATATTTTTTCTTCAGCTCACAAATACCCTTCAGGTTGCCCATATCACCGGACATTCCAAAAACACCCTCAGTTATTACCAGAATCCCTCCACCTGTTTCATTGGCGATTTTAGTAGCTCTTATAAGCTGTTTTTCGAGGTTCTCCATGTTGTTATGTGGAAACACAAATCGTTTTCCCATATGCAACCTCACCCCATCTATAATACAGGCGTGTGATTCTGCATCGTATACAATCACGTCCTTCCTGTCCACCATAGCATCAATTATAGATACCACACCCTGATAGCCATAATTAAGCAACATGGCATCCTCTTTCTGCACAAATTCAGCCAGTTGGCGCTCAAATTCGATGTGATTCAAGGAGTTACCAGACATCATTCTGGCTCCCATTGGCGACCCCATTCCATACTGTACAGCAGACTCACCATCTACCCTTCTTACTTCCGGATGATTGGCCAGCCCCAGGTAGTTGTTCAAACTCCAGTTGAGCACAGTTTTACCATTGAATTTCATTCGTGGCGCTATTTCGCCCTCCAACTTCGGAAAAAAGAAGTAATCATCTGGAAGGTGAGAATATTTAGCCAGAGCTCCAGCCTCCATTTTAAGCTTTTCGAATAAATCAACCATGTATTATAGGGTTAAAAAGTGCCGCAAAAATATAAAAAAAAGTCTATCCTTCACAGTGACTAATCATTCTCTTGGAATTTGATATATCGCTATCTCATAACGACTTCCGTGGATCAAAACCTCCCACTATTAATTGAAAGTCAAAAGCAATTTATTTTTCTACAAACAACTCAAAACAATCAAAAGGCTTTTTACATTAAGTATTGACGATTTTGTCATTAATCATCACCAAAGGGCAAAATTGTCATTCCTTGATGACAATTTTAGGATTAATCCTTAGCATTGCAATTCGAGACCGTGAAACCGATGCATAAAATACAGAAATTATTAGTAGCAAACAGGGGAGAAATTGCCCTACGGGTAATGAGAAGTGCAAAAGAGATGGGAATTGCTACAGTAGCCGTTTACAGTGAAGCCGACCGAAATGCCTTACATACGCGATTTGCAGATGAAGCCATCTGTATTGGACCACCTGCTTCGTCCGAATCTTACCTTAGAATTGATAAAATATTAGCTGCCGCAAAACAAACCAACGCAGATGCTATTCACCCTGGATATGGATTTCTTTCTGAGAATAAAGAGTTCGCCATAAAGATAAAAGAGGCTGGTCTCATTTTCATTGGGCCATCACCCGAAGCAATCGAAATCATGGGCAGCAAGTTGGCAGCCAAAGAAGCAGTGGCAAAGTTTAATGTGCCGTTGGTTCCGGGCACCAGTGAGCCCATTGATGATATTGTGGAAGCAAAAAAAGTAGCCAAAGAAATTGGATACCCTATACTCATAAAAGCCAGTGCCGGAGGTGGTGGCAAAGGGATGCGTGTAGTCGAAGACGAAGCATCTTTTGAAGAACAAATGGATCGCGCCATCAGTGAAGCCAAATCCTCTTTTGGAGATGGCTCCGTGTTTATTGAGAAATTTGTGAGTTCTCCTCGCCACATTGAGTTTCAAATTTTTGGAGACCATGCCGGAAACACCGTACATCTTTTCGAAAGGGAATGCTCCATACAAAGAAGACACCAGAAAGTAATTGAAGAAGCACCTTCTGCTATTCTTACGCCTGAGTTGAGGGCATCCATGGGGGAAGCCGCAATCAACGTAGCCAAATCGTGTGGCTATTATGGAGCGGGTACGGTAGAGTTTATCATGGACGAAAAAATGAATTTCTATTTCCTGGAAATGAATACGCGCTTGCAGGTAGAGCATCCTGTTACTGAAGAAATAACCGGACTTGATTTGGTCAAACTACAAATCAAAGTAGCACAGGGAGAAGACATTCCATTCAAACAAGAAGACTTACACATCAATGGGCATGCGATCGAAGTACGCGTATATGCGGAAGATCCTGCCAATAACTTCTTACCCGATATAGGTACACTTCAAACGTACATTCGCCCGCAGGGACATGGTATCCGCGTAGACGATGGTTTTGAGCAAGGAATGACCATTCCCTTCTACTACGACCCTATGATTGCCAAATTGATTTGTCATGCGGAATCAAGAGAAGATGCGATAGACAAAATGATTCGTGCGATCAATGAGTACGAGATCACGGGGATAGAGACCACGCTTGGTTTTTGCAAGTTTGTTATGGAGCATGAAGCATTTCGTTCTGGTAACTTCGACACCAAGTTTGTGGAAAAATATTTTACACCAGAGGTACTCCAAACAGAAGGCATTGAAGAAGAACGGCAACTGGCGGGGGTATTGGCAGCTACGTTACTCGATCAAGCTAAAAAGAGTGTGGCCGTTCCTGCCCAATCAACAGGACAAAACAAATGGAAGAAAAACAGACTTTAGTGGATGGCCGAAATTAAACCTATTCGTGCCTGGCGCTATAATCCTACCCTGGCCAAATCCATTGATAAACTCACGTCTCCTCTATTCGATGTAGTTTCTGAAAAACAGAGGAAAGTACTTTATCAAAATCCCAATAACAGTATCCATATCTCCGTGCCCCTGGGAGATCATCCCTCAGAAGAAGCTGCCAAAAAGCTTTCTATATGGAAACAGGATGGTGTGATTGTTCAGGACAAGCTGCCGGGCATTTATGTCTACTACCAATATTTTAAACTGGCAGGATCTGCAAAGGAGTTTTGTCGTAAGGGTTTCATTGCGCACGTTCGGGCTTATGACTGGAGTGAAAACGAAATCATGCGGCATGAGAATACGATGCCAAAGGCCGTCAACGACCGGGTGGAGTTATTGGACAAGCTACAAATGCATGCCAGCCCCACACATGGCTTGTACACTGACGAAACATACACACTGGAAAAGTATATGGATGAGGCCATTACCCATCCCATTTATGAAACAGAAGACTATCAGGGAGTACGAGATGTGCTCGCGGTAATTCATGACGCGAAGGCCATCAGGCAATTCATAGGTTTGATAGCCAGTAAAAAAATAATTCTGGCAGATGGACACCATCGTTATGAAGGATCTCTGTCTTACCGTAAGCAGCAAATAGCTGCCAACCCGAATCATACAGGCAATGAAGGATACAACTTTCATCTCATGTACTTTACCAATACGGAGGCTGACGATTTGCGCATACTCCCTACCCATCGCCTTATCAATGGGATTTCGGAGTTCAATGAAGAGGAAGTTTTAGAAAGATTTTCAGAGGATTTTATCATAAAGCCTGTTGAAAGCGCTGATACGATCAACGAAATCATAATGGGTAAAAAGTGGGCCTTTGGTTTGTTGTTTAAAGATAACGCAGTGAAAGTCAGATTAAAGCCGGAATCGTTTTCCAAAATGAAATGGGCTTTTCCTGAAGTAGTAAAGCAGCTTGACCTTACTGTGCTTCATTATTTCATCATTGAAAAAATTTTTGGCATCCCCGGCAAAGAGCAAACGACATCGGATAAAGTAGTCTTTGACAGAAGCTTTACCGACTGCCTTACCAAGGTGATTAAGTCGGAAGCCCAAATGGCAATAATTACTCAGGAGATTTCGATTGAAGAAGTGAAAGCGGTTTGTTCCAGCGGGTTTACTATGCCGCAAAAATCAACTTATTTTTATCCTAAAGTAATTTGCGGGTTTCTTTTCAGTTCAATTAAAGAAGATGAATTTCAAACACCGGCTTATACTGGCTTCTAACAGTCCACGCAGACAATTCCTCATGAAAGAGGCGGGATTTGATTTTACACTTGATAAGCCTGAAGGAGATGAATCGTTCTCACCTTCAATGCCGGTAAATGAAGTACCCGGATTTCTTGCCGAAAAGAAGGCCCAATCAATTGCACACAAACTCAGGGAGGATGAGGTGATTCTCGCCTCGGATACCGTAGTCATTCTCGATGGTCAAATCCTAAACAAACCAAAAGACAGAGTGGATGCAATCGCCATGCTCACTCAGTTATCAGGAAAAACGCATACAGTAATCACGGCTGTGTGTTTGCTAAGCAAGACAAAAAAGGATTGTTTTGACGACAGTACTAAAGTCACTTTTAAAAAATTACGTGAAGAAGAAATAGTCCATTACGTAGATCACTTTCAACCTTTCGACAAGGCAGGTGCCTATGGTGCACAAGACTGTCTGCCTGCCGGAATGAATCCCTGTTCCCAGGAAGAATTGGATTTTTTAAAAAGCATCAAAAGATCAGACCTTGTGAATAAAACGCTAACAAAATCGCAGTCAGGGATTGGTATGGTGGCCATTGACAAAATAGAGGGATCCTATTTTACAGTAATGGGCTTGCCTGTGCATAGGGTATACTCCCACCTGCAACAATTCTAAGTCATTACTTCTTTATACACCTCCATCAACTTATCAGCAATAGGCTTAGGTTCAAATTGCCTGATATATTCTTTGGAGGCTTCGACCATTTTCCTGCATTCGGCAGCATCATTTAATAATCGATCCATAGCAGAGGCCAACTCCTTGTCCTCGTCCGGATCAACATATATTGAAGAAGGCCCTCCCGCCTCTTCCAGACAGGAGCCGCGGGCGGCAATTACCGGAACCCCTGAAGCAATGGCTTCAACGATAGGAATTCCAAAACCCTCAAACCGGGAGGGATAAACAAAAATTTTCGCGGATTGGTAAATTTTTGGCAAGTCATTTAAATCGACATGATGAATGAAATGAACTCTGTCTTTCAAACTCTCCTCTTCTATTAACTTATCTAACTGCTTCTGGTAAGAAGTAGATTTACCTATAAGAACCACAGGAATTTTCTCCTTTGTTTGGGCTGCAGCCCGAAGAAGAAGAAGCGCATTTTTACGAGGTTCCAAAGTGCCTACCGTCAACACAAATTGATCAGGGAGGTTGTACTTTGTTTTCACTTTTTCTATTTCCTCATCAGATGCTTTTATTTTAAAAATAGAATTACATCCTTGATAGATAACCGTTATTCTTTCTTTAGGAACCTTTAGATAGTGCTGTAAGTCACGTGAGGTTTGATGACTAATGGCTATGATCTTATCTGCGGTTTTACAAGCGTTGGTAATTTTTCTTTTATAGATATTTACATCTATTTTCTTATAGAGTTTAGGATATCGAATAAAAATCAAATCATGAACTGTAACCACTGTTTTCAATCCGTTTGGTTTTGAAACCGGCAACTCGTTACTCAATCCATGAAAAACATCCATCCCATCTCTAAATGCAATATTGCCCAGGTTGACAGAACGCCAGAAACTACCAAAGCCAGAACCTTTTACCCATTTTGGAGGCGTTCTCACCAATAGTTTTGGGTTCGTGCGGAACTCGTGAGTTTCCTGATGATCTTTTACTTTGGGACTGTATAAGGTATAGAAATGGTCTGGATAATGCTCCAACAACGCTTTCATCACAAAGCGGCTGTAATTTCCCAGCCCTGTGAAGTTGTTAAACAGGCGTTTAGCGTCAAAACCAATCCTCATCTGTCCTAATTTGGTATTATAAATATAGGGTGAGAAAAGGGATTTGTGAAGCACCAGAGGCTTAAATAGGTCTCCTATGCAAAAGGTGTTTTGAAGTAACCAAAAAAGGCATCTCCCACATCCGTAGAGATGGAATATTAAAATTTTGAGAAGGCCTTTAAGCGTGTGATAAGATTAGTTAGTCCTCTTTGTCTTTTTCATCCTCCTTCTTTTTCATTTGCACAATTTCATCTCCGTCCTTCAAACGTTTTGAAACAACAAGAAATGGACCTGTTACTACTTCTGAAGAAGTGGTTACGCCTGAAATAATCTCAATGTTATCGTAATCACTGATGCCGGTTTTTACTTCAACCATTTTTGCTTTACCGTTTTCGTTAACAAAAACAACAATTTTATCTTCCCGCTTCTGTTGCTTTTTGCTTTCATCCACAACCTGGCGCTCGTTGCTGCCTTCGCTGGCTTTCTCATCTTCCTTTTTATCATCAGGGCTTCTTGTTGTTACAGCAGCAAGAGGCACCGACAATACATCATATTTAGTCTGAGTAAGGATTTCAACATTGGCCGTCATCCCTGGACGAAAAGGATACCTGTTGCCCTCTTTAACAAGATCTGCATAAGAAGACTGAAGGATCAGTATCCTCACCTCAAATTCAGTAATCGCATCTGCAGATTGCTTGTCCTTGGCTGTATTCGCAATATTGGTGACGATCCCCTTAAACTCCTTATCGGTATTGCTGTAGGCATCCACCTCGATCTGCACCGTATCTTTCAAATGCACACGGACAATATCGTTTTCATTCACATTCACCCTCACCTCCATCAAGTTTAAGTCCGCAATCCTCAACATCTCGGTACCCGCCATCTGTGCTGTACCCACTACCCGCTCTCCCTGCTTTACATTCAATTTTGAAATCACCCCCTTCATAGGAGAAACAACTGTTGTTCTCCTTACATTCTCGCGCGATTCCTGCACACTGGCCTCGGTACTTTTCACAATGTATCTTGCGGCTTCAAGAGATTGTTTTGCCGACTCCAGGTCATTTTTCGCAATCTTAAAATTCTGTTGTGCCAATTGCCATTCCGCCTCAGAAATCACTTTTTCATCCCAAAGTTTTTTCTGTCTATTATACTCCTGCTCTGAACGCATGTAGGTAGCTTCCGCTCTTGACAATGAGGCTTTTGAAGACTCAACATTTGCCTTTTGTTGGTTCAAAGTAGCTTCTGATCGCTCTAACTGACTCAACCATACGTCTGGTCTTATTTTCACCAATACCTTCCCCAACTGCACTGAATCACCATCTTCCACATTGAGTTCAATAATTTCACCAGACACCTCTGGTGCAAGCTTCACTTCTGTGACTGGTTGCACCGTTCCGGAAGCACTTACTTTCTCAGTAATAGTAGTTTTGGTTGTCTTGGCTAATTCTACTTCAATCTCCTTTCCCTTTCCAATCCACCCCTGTGATTTTCCCACAGCGATGAAAACAATTATTACTAATACAGCCCCAATAAGGATGTAAATAAGCTTATTTGATTTTCGCTTTTGCTTTGCCATTCGTTCGAATTATAAAATAGAATTAATAATCAACAGGTTTGCCCTGATAGAAATCAAGAATTTTCTTTTTGAAAATAAAGTTGTACTTGGCACGAGCCAAATCAGATTTAGCCTGAAAAAGATCGTTTTCAGAAATTTGATACTCAAAGTAGTTAATAGCACCTAACTCAAATCTTTGCTTGGACATACGGTATGCCTCCTCTCTGGCATTTACCTGCCGCAGAGAGGATGAATAGCTCCTTAAAGCAGCCAGTGCATCGTTGTAAGCAGTTTCAATCGTTTGTCTTAATCCATTCTTGGTCTCCTGAACAGTGATGTCCGCTATTTCTTTATTGATAGCAGCCCGCTGTACTCCTGCCTTGTTTTGCCATCCATTAAAAAGAGGAATAGACAAAGATAGATTGACCTGCTTAAATAGGTTATCCTTAAGCTGATCTTGCTGACTGTATCCTTCCGATACTATTGTTGTGTTTTCCTGCCTGAAGCTATATACTGGTTCATTTGTCCCTGCTACCTGACCTATCTGTGTCTTAGTAAAATCACCAACAGGAACTGCAAATGGTTGGTCAGATGCACTTGAGTAGTTGGATGCTGCTGATCCATTGAGGCTAAGCCTCGGATACAACCCTCCCTTACTTGCCTTCAATGCCAGCTCTGCGCTTTCTACTTTCAGCATAGCGCTTTTAATTTCCGGCATATTCTGCAGGGCCATCTCATAGGCCACATCCGGGTTCGCATCTAAAATCAAATCTTCCAATTCTAAATCAGGCACCTGTACTTTCATAGGTGTAGACCCAGGTAATTGCATCGCTTGCTTAAGTTGTAATAAAGAAAAATTAAGCGCATTTTCCTGATTAATCAAATTTACTTCATTGGTGGCTACCTGTGCTTCCTGGTTGAGTTCATCTCCTTTGGGCAGCCCTCCGACAGCCACTTGCTTTTTGATCCTTTCCAATTGCTGCTGACTGGAATTCAATTGATAATTGGCATTCTCAAACAGCTCCTGATTGAAAATGACATTTACATACAACGTCACTACATTGATGGTCACATCATTTTTGGCCTTTTCAAGATCTTGTTCCGATGCCTGGTAATCTCTTTGACTTTGGCGGAAACTGTTTTGTAGCCGAAGGCCATTAAATAAAGTCAGGGATGAATTTGCTTGTATGTTTATGTTGGATGAATTCCTGTTAACAAATGTGTTGCTAACAGGATTGACTGCACGTCCAAAATTTTGACCGTATGATGATCCTGCATTCAGGGTAGGTAAAAAGGACATCTTGGATTGAAATAATCCTACTTTAAAACTTTCAACATTGTACAACCCCCGCCTTACATTGAGATTGTTATCCAATGCTACTTTTATACATTCTTGTAACGTCCATTCTTTTTCTTCATTTTCATCCTGCCCGAAGGAACTGTACGTGGTTGTAAAGGCTATAAAAAAAATCAATAAAAATCTCAACATACGACTAAGCAATTTCAGGGATATATATCACTTCCTTTACCCAGCTAAGACTATTTAAGTAGGTAAATGTTACATCTTTTATTCCAGAATCCATTTCTATGACCAGACAGGCCATGTCATTTTTTCCTTTGCGGGAAACCGACATGGTAGCGATATTACATTGATCATTGGCTATCACACTGGCAATGAAGGCGATACTTCCTTTTACATCGTCAGCATAAATGATCAGGGTGTGGTTGGAGGTGGTAAAATCAGCCTTAAAACCATTTACTTCTGCAATGTTTACAATTCCCCCTCCTCTGCTTTCACCAAGAATATCAATCTTTCTATCCCCTTTTTTTAATTTCACCTTAATAGAATTAGGGTGAAAAGTAGACGCATTGCCAATTGACTTAAACTGGTATTTAAGACCTGCTTTTTTGGCCAGATCAAGAGAATCCTTGATCCGCTTATCATCTGTTTTAAAATCCTGGAGACCAGCGATTATCGCCCTGTCACTTCCATGTCCCTCATAGGTTCTGGCAAATGAATTATAAAAAGTAATTTCGGCTTCATCGGGGATATTACCCAAAATGGCAACTGCGGCTCTCGCAATCCTTACCACTCCAGCAGTATGAGAACTCGATGGCCCTATCATAATAGGCCCTATCATATCAAAAACACTACTTTTCTCTGGCATAGTATCAATACGGATTTTAGCTTGGGATGGACGACAGATTGGGGTATTTTTTTTCCTCGGTGGCAAAAATAGCAGTTGTAGTGGAATAGCCCTTTCTAAAGGCAGGTTAATTTCTTTTTATCAACCTGGCATTGCTTAGAAATGTGCCATTCCACACCTGTAAAATATAGATACCAGAAGATAGATGGCTCAAATCAATCATAATATTCTCATCCTTCCTTATTACAGGAAACACTATCTGCCCAAGATTGTTTAGCACTTTTATGCTTTCAATATCCAATTGAGCAGAATTTGCCAGGTGAAAAATGGCATCTGAAGGATTGGGGAAAACTTGAATTGAGTTTTGACCTACAAAGTCAACCCGCTCAATAGGAGAGAATGAAATCTTTCCATCAAAGTCCGTTTGCTTTAGGCGGTAGTAAGATACACCTTCAATGGGCTGGTAGTCCATGGTCTCATAGGTGTTTGTTTCATTGGTAGTTCCAACTCCGGCAATTGTTGCTATTGACACCCATTGTTCGGCATCTGAGGATCGCTCAATGTTAAAGTAGTCGTTGTTTAGCTCAGAAGCCGTAGTCCAATTCAATTTTATTGCATCTCTTAACGGACTTGCTTTGAACATCACAAGTTCAACTGGCAAGGGGGAGGAAGCATCGGTATTGCCTAATGTAAAGCGATCTCCATTCTGAAAATTAACATTAGAAAATACAGCAATACCATTTGACACTGAGCCTGCGATTGGTGTCACATCATTATCTGCAAAACCATCGCCATCCCTATCAATCAGAAGTCGAAGGTTAGAACCTAAGGGGCTACCTCCTACTCCACTAAAATCAAAGGAAATTGAAACAGTGCCCACGTCTCCGGTTTCACTCACCCTCCATATTCTACTCAATCTTTCCTGAATAACAGTGCCATCCACAGCCGTACCTACGGCAGTTGTGGAGCTATTCAAAGCGGTGTTATCATGCCCCCACATCAGAAATTCACTATTAGAAAGACCTTTTGGGTTCCACATACGAACTACGCCATTCCCCTTCGCATCCTTATGATAAGATCCATCCGAGGACTGTCCTATACCCGCGACCTCAGCATCGTAATCACCATTAACTGGGTTATCCATGGTATATACATCATTTACTGATAGCGAAACACCGTATTTTGCAGATAAATAATTATTAATAAGAACACGTTGGGCATTGTTCACAAGACTTGAATACACAAATAATTCATGGATAAAGCCTCTTAGCCCTCCGTTGTTAGAAGTTGCATGCCTTCCAATTCTCATTGCAGGTGGAGTAAGATTACCATCTCCATCAGCCAACGAACTCTCCGAAACACCATTGTAAAAGAAATTATACGCAGTGCCATTGTCTCTAGTCATTTCTACCCATTTGATATTGGTATTTATAACTGTTGTTGAAGCTGGCCCTCCAAGTCCAGTTCCGGCATTACTTCTCTTTTGGAGTGTATATACATTTCCCGTAATCGGTTTTAAGGACATTAATTCATTGGTGGCTGTTGTCCGATCCAAAATGTAGTGCCCACCTCCATCATTTATTCCTCCCAAACCTGTTTGGGTATCCTTAAATGTTATAAAATATGTAAGATCACTCGTTCCTGCGATTCCTAAGGATGGGCTGTCAATAAAAAGGTTTCCAGTGAATTGAAGCGCAGGAAATCCGTTGTCCTGCCCTGTCCTGTAAATGGGTCTATTGCCAGCAGTATTTTGAAATGCATTTCTTCCGTTACCTGAATTATCATGCCATCGTTGAACCGTATTTAAATCTGCGGCTAGAGTAATCCCTGCATCTGTATACGCACCCTTATCAGCCATTAACCAAATCTCATTAGTATTTTGATCTCCAACACCTCCCGGACCGGAATTACCAGAAGAAAAATTACCAGTGCCGGTCATAGGAAATCCTCCAGGGCAATTAGTGCTACAAGTCACCGTAAATGAACTACATATTTGATTTAAAGAGGCGCCATTAAAATATTGAATGGTTGGGTCTGGGCTTCCATTTCCAATATTCATAACACCCGTTCCACATAATGTGGCATTGGTGTGATCTATGTAAATATCATCAAAGCCAGTTGACGTATTGTTAATTATGGTTATGCTATTTCCTGATAAAATCAAATCGTCTGTATTACTAAAAGTGGTTGAGGCAGAAACCTCCAGGTAACCCAGATTCACTATATCTTCATTCACATTAAGCGTTCCTCCGGCATCTATATGCGTATATCCTTCCAACATAACTTCTTCAGTAGAAGTGAGTATTCCTCCGTTGGAAATGATAATATCTCCCAAATGATAGAACATGGCATCCCCTGAACCCGTGAATGTGCTTACATTAGATCGATTCAGGTTGTTAGGTGAAATACCACAATATCCATTGTCTGCCACATTGTTAATGGTAATGTTATGCCCAGATCGGATGACCACATTATCCAACATACTTGGGAAGTCTCCCGCTGCAACAGCACCTGAAGATCCGTCTGAGGTTAAACTCCACGATGAGTTCGATTCCCAAGCACCACTGGCAAAGGAGTAGTAAGTCGTTCCAATATTTGAAAAAGTAACAATTTGCCAAGGTGCTTCCGCTGTTGAATTTCCTCCAGTTGTTCCTGTGGCACGTTCAATTAATAAATTTGAATTACTTGTAATTTCATAAGTAAACCAGACGTGACCGACATTATCAGCAGCAGTAAAGCTTGTACTTCCTTGTCTGGCATGATTTCCTGGAGAGATAATTCCTGAAGTAGTTGTTGATGCCGATATAGATGCATTCTGAGTTGTAACAGTAGATGCGAAAGATTGTGTACCTCTTGTGACCGTTGTTGGATCAGTAAACTCTACTACATAGGTGACAAAGTTCATTGTAGCTACATTACCAGTTCGGGTATACGTTACAGTGGTGGCGTTGGTGAGTTCCGTTCGAGGGAGATCAGCAGCGTTTACATTACCGCTTATCGTATGATTACTAATTACCATTGTTTTAGCCAAATTGGTGACAGCTGGTGTTATCGTTGAAGTTCCTGATGTGCTACCTCCGGCTATTGATCCTGTTATCTTCTTTACAATTACATCGTCATATTGAACAACTTGCCAGAATACTTCAGTATAAGTATTTCCCGGGCATACCAACTGTAAATTAGTTGTTGTTGTAAGATTGGCTGAAAAGCTATCATCACTTCCAAATTGAGAGCCGTCATTTCTTCCAGTAGCGATAACAAAACTTTTTGTTAAATCGACCGCAGTTATACCCACAGCTGTATTACCTACGTTGGTTGAGGATCCATGTTGCACAGTAACTCCACTAGCAAACTCAAAGACCTGCCATTTTATTGTAGCTGTTCCTGCGGAGCCATCTCGTTCAAAGTTTAATGTTGTAGTACTTGCTATCTCACCCCCAACAAGAGCATTGCTCGGGCTCGCATTATCAATGGTTATAGAAAAAACCATAAAAGATCTGTTCATGCAAATTCGCTGAATGGGGACACTCACCGAGGTTCCTGTTAACGAGACAGTTCCTGTTTGTTTTCGGAATAACTCTGCACCGAAGACTGACCCCACTACGGAGGATAGTAGCAGAATCATTAAACCTTTACAGCACCAGTTTAAATTCATGCAAGAGTAGAATTAGTCAAATTCATTTAAAAATACACACCTACCACTAGTAAATCAAATGACTAGACAATGAGTAACCACCTCTAGACCATATAACTTGGGTTAAAATAGATAGGAAGTACACCACTCCACAATCTAAAAGTAAGCGCTTTCCTCAAAAATTCAAATCAGTAACATGGTCTAAACACCGCTACACCAAATTGGGAATATCTTTTTTGGTAATCTCATACAGCTTATTGGATTCCTCCTCCTTAAACTTCATAACAAGATTAAGCGCATCCGGCACCACATCGCTGCTTAAAACAATTAATGAACCTTTAACGGCATTCTTAATAGCAAAAGTGATAGCCTCCTTTTCAGAGGGTATAATGGTCACCTTCTTTTTAGGATCCACACTCTTAATCCCTGCGCTTATCATTCCAATCAACTCGTCTGCCGTCTTGCCTCTTAAGTGTTTGTCTTGCCTAATGATGATTTCATCGAACATCTCTGCAGCCACCTTCCCTATTTCGTTATTGTCTTCTTCACGCCTGTCCCCGATGCCTGCAATAATTCCAACTTTAGGAGTGCCTTCCATCTTTTCCACGAACTTTTGCAATGCCCTCAATCCTGCAGCATTATGCGCATAATCCAACATGATTTGAAAATCTTTGAAGGTAAAAAGATTTAAGCGACCTGGCGTTTGTGAGGGTGAAGGAATAAAGGATTCAATAGCAACCTTGATATCTTCTATGGAAAATCCTCTAATATATCCGGCCAATACGGCAGGAAGCACATTTTGAATCATGAAGGCTGCCCTTCCATCGAATGTCAATGGTACATTTACGGCTTTGGTAACCCTCATCTTCCACTCACCTCTACAAATAGTGATGTAGCCATTCTCGTACAAAGCATGTAAACCACCATTACGGGCATGCCTTTTAATATTAGGATTTTTCTCGTCCATAGAGAACAACGCAACATTGCATGTCACTGTCTTTCGCATATCATAAACGCGATCATCATCCGCATTTAGAATTGCATAGCCATCCGGTAAAACTGTTTCTGGTATCACCCCCTTAACTTTTGCCAGCTGCTCTATGGTATGGATCCCTTTAAGCCCCAGGTGATCGGGCGCCACATTAGTTACAATTCCTATATCGCAATGTTTAAATCCAAGGCCTGCCCTGAGCAAACCTCCTCTTGCGGATTCAAGCACCGCGAAATCAACGGTAGGATCTTTAAGCACAAACTCAGCGCTGGAAGGCCCGGTGCAATCACCGGCCATCAGCAGTCTATTCTGAATGTACACGCCATCAGATGTTGTATATCCCACCTTATACCCCTTCATCTTCGCCATGTGAGCGATCAGACGCGTGGTGGTTGTTTTGCCATTGGTTCCTGTTACCGCTATAATTGGAATTCGGGCAGTAGCGCCTGGAGGATAAAGCATGTCTACCACATGTGCTGCTACATTCCGGGGTAAACCCGTGGCAGGTGCCAGGTGCATCCTAAAACCCGGACCAGCATTCACTTCCAAAACAGCTCCCCCTGTATCTGGCAAAGACTGGCCAATGTCAGTAGTCATGATATCAATACCACAGATGTCCAGATCGATAATCTTGGATATTCGCTCTGCCATAAAAATATTGTGGGGATGAACGATGTCTGTTACATCCTCGGCAGTACCCCCTGTACTTAGGTTAGCCGTGTCTTTTAGCTTCAGAAACTCCCCTTTCGGGATTACACTATCTACTGTTAGTCCTTGTTCTTTTAATATACCCAATGTGAGGTCATTGATATCAATTTGGGTGAGTACCTTTTCATGACCGTACCCCCTTCTCGGATCTTTATTTACCTCTTCAACAAGTTGTTTAACGGTAGATTGACCATCTCCAATTACGTGAGCAGGGGTGCGTTTAGCAGCAGCCACTAACTTGTGGTTAATAACAAGAAGTCGATAATCATCTCCAACCACATGCTTTTCGACTATCACGGATCGGGAAACTCTTTTAGCTGCTTCAAATGCTATCAACGCATCTTCCCAGTTGTTGATATTAGTGGTAATGCCTCTCCCGTGGTTACCATCGATGGGTTTGATAACGAGGGGATACTTTACATATTCTACCGCTTCTTTGAGTCCGGCTTCAGTGCGAATGATATCCCCTTTAGGAATAGGCACTTCTGCTTGCTCTAAAAGAAATTTTGTGTCTTCCTTATCACAGGCGATCTCCACACCAATACTACTGGTTTGACTGGTGACAGTAGCCTGAATTCTTTTTTGATTGGCGCCATAGCCAAGTTGGCACAATGACTGTCTGTTTAATCGTATCCAGGGGATACCTCTTCTTTCTGCTTCTTCAATAATAGATCCGGTGCTTGGGCCAAGCCGTTCAGATTCTCTGATTTCCCGCATCTCCTGGATATCTGCATCCAGGTCATATGGCTTGCTGTCAATTAAGGCTTCTGCGATACGTACAGCAGACTTTGCCGCAAATCGGCCCACCTTCTCCTCGATATAATTGAACACGACATTATATACACCCACCTCTCCATACCCTCTTGTTCTTCCAAATCCCACCTCCATTCCTGCCAAAGATTGTGTTTCTAGCGCAATATGCTCAATGACGTGACCCATCCAGGTACCTTCTTCTACACGCTGGAAAAACCCACCAGGTTCACCCACAGAACATCGATGACTATGCATGGTGGGAAACATTTCTTTTAGCCGATCGAGGAAGCCATCAATCTCATTCGTGGGTCGCTGTTCCATTTTCTCAAGATCCAATACCATCACGATAAGCTTGTGTCTTCTTACTGACCAATAATTTGGACCTCGCATCGCGTTGATTTCACGTATCTTCATAATATTGCAAACTTGAAAGTGACCTGATTGATGATTTTCTATAAATATATATTTTGTTGAGAAATTATCTTCAATTTACGGTTTCTAAAAAATTTTAGTAAATGACCGAAGATCGTAGTACTAAAGGTATCCTCATCCCTATTGGAGGAAATGAAGATAAAGGCCTCAATGGGAGTAGCCGGCTCAATTTCACCAAAAAGGGAATACTCTCTCATATCTTACAGGAAAGCAAAGGGAAACATTCAAAAGTGGTTGTGATCCCGATCGCATCCGATATTCCTGACGAGGTGGGACAGAACTATTTAGATGCCTTTGGGAAACTCGGGTGCACAGAAATATCAGTAGTGAAAATTACTCGCAGAAGTCAATCTGACAAGAAGGAGATTCTACAGTTAATTGAACAGGCCGATTGTATCATGTTCTCCGGTGGTAATCAGTCAAGGATTAGTCATAAAATTAAGGACACAGAATTTCATCAAATTCTCATGCAAAGATTTAGGGATGAACCGATAGTGATTGCCGGAACCAGCGCAGGAGCAATGGCCATGTCCTTAGAAATGATTGCTGGAGGTAGTAGTTCAGAAGCACTACAAAAAGGAGCAGTGAAAATGAAAAAAGGGCTTGGCCTCATTCCGGAACTGATCATCGACACTCATTTTGTAAGAAGAGGAAGGTTCGGGCGGTTGGCAGAGGCATTGGCAAAATATCCTGACAAAGTTGGGGTGGGATTAGCAGAAGACACTGGGCTCATCATTAAAAACTGTAATGAATTTAGAGTGATTGGCTCAGGAATGGTGATAGTAATGGACCCGGTAAATCTTACTCACAATAGCTACCAGCAATTAAAAATTGGAATACCCATGTCCATGTCTAACCTGACCACTCATATTCTGGCAAATGGTGATAAGTTCAGGTTAGACAATAGAGAGATAGAAGTACTCCCTCTACATGACGACTTTTATTAGGCTCCTTATTAATAGATTGCAATCAGCTTCTCATCGTTGGCATTCCAGCTTGCACGGTACATACCATCCGTATTAAATGGCATGGCAATATTACCGTTTGCATCTACAGCGACTAAGCCACCATCTCCTCCAATTTTTTTAAGGCGATGATTGATTACATGATCCGCAGCTTCTAGAAGGGACAGCCCTTTGTATTCCATCAGGCAAGAAACATCATAAGCAACCACACCTCTAATAAAGAATTCGCCACTGCCCGTACAAGATACTGCACACGTTAAATTATTGGCATAGTTACCTGCCCCAATCATTGGGCTGTCTCCCACCCTGCCAAACTTCTTGTTCGTCATACCGCCCGTGGAGGTAGCGGCTGCAATGTTGCCTTCAATGTCAAGAGCCACTGCGCCCACTGTACCAAATTTCTTTTCGTCTAATGCTGAATGATCCAACTTTACATCATCAGTACCCTTTACCTGCTGCCACTGTTGGAACCGCAATTCATCAAAGAAATACTCCTCAGGTTCGAACATACAATTCATTTGCCGGGCGAAAGCCATAGCACCTTCACCAGCAAGAAACACATGCCCCGATTTTTCCATGATCATCCGCGCTAGGGACACCGGGTTTCTTACGCCACGAACCATGGACAGTGCACCAGCATTCAAAGTTTTACCATCCATGATGGAAGCATCCATCTCATGCGTGCCCGCTGATGTAAACACCGATCCCTTACCTGCATTGAATAATGGACTATCTTCAAGGTGCTTCACCGCTTCTTCAACTGCACTAATGGCATCTCCATCATTCTGTAACACCAATCGGCCTGCAGTTAAGGCCTCCTCAAGCGCTGCCGCATAGGATTGCTCCATCGCTGGTGTCATGTTTTTTTTGAGAAGTGTTCCTGCTCCTCCATGAATCGCAATAGCTATTTTTTTCAATTTCTTATTTGGTGATGTGACCTAAAAAAACAATTAGCGTAGTAATCAAATTGTATTGAATGCCTGGGTCAAGTCTTCGATAAGGTCTTCTACATTTTCGATCCCTACACTGTATCGAATCAAACTTTCAGGAATTCCTAGTTCTGCTCTTTGAGCTTCTGTTAACTCAACATGGCTTGTGGTTCGCGGGGGGCCTGCCAGCGAACTAACAGAACCTAAACTTGCTGCGAGGTGTACCAATTTTAATTGTGGTAAAAACTTTTTCACTTTGTCATACCCTCCCTTTAAAGAAAAGCTCATCATACCTCCAAATCCTGACATCTGCTCCTTTGCAAAATCATGTCCCTTATGCGTTGGCAACCCCGGGTAGAATACCTCTTCTACTTTAGGATGTGAGCTCAAAAATTGAGCAACTTTCATGGCACTTTGGTTTTGTCGCAGAATGCGCAATTCCAATGTCTTCATTCCTCTGGCTAACAAATAAGCTGACATGGCATGAAGGGATGCCCCAGTGATTTCTCTGTATTGAAATATTCGTTTAATGAGTTCTGTATTCCCGCAGGCTACCCCTCCCATCACATCGGAATGGCCACCCAAAAATTTAGTTGCACTATGTACCACCACATCAGCACCCAACAATATCGGATTTTGGTTGATAGGAGTAGCAAAAGTATTGTCTACAACTACAATTGCCTTTACGGCTTTCGCAGCTTTAATTAGCCTTTTCAGGTCAAGCACTTTGAGTGTAGGGTTTGTTGGCGTCTCTAAGTACACCAACTTGCATCCCTTAGCAATTTCCTCTTCCATTTCCTCATGATGTCCAGTTTCGCAAAGGGTCACACTCACATTGATAGCCGGCAAAAATTCTATAAAAAGTCTGCTTGTTCCTCCGTAGGTATCCTTAATTGAAACCACCCGATCTCCGGGAGCTAATAATGAAAAGAGGGTATTGCTAATGGCCGCCATTCCTGTAGAAAAAGCAATGGCCGATTCAGCATGTTCCAATATCCTTACTTTTTCCTCAAATACCTGGACTGTGGGATTGGTATTTCTACTATAAATATGACCTTCTTTGTTGCCCAAAGCTACTTCATGCCATTCTTCCAGGTCGCGATATCCAAACGTAACACTGTTGACAATAGGAGGCGTGGTGGCTCTCTCATAAAACTCTTCCAATTCACCAGCCCATACTGAGGCAGTTCCATTTTTACTTTTTTGAATATCCATTGTTATTGAGTTAATCTTTTCACCAAAAACTTAAATCTACTACAAATAACAGGATAAGTAAATGAACATTATATTAGAACTTTAGCCTGACATGGCTGAGAAAAACTGTGTGCAGTCCGAAAATTCCCCATCCATACCTGACTAAAAATTCTCAATCCATTATCATTTGAACACTGCAATGAATTGAAATACCAGAACGACAAGTGTAAACGCGTTGCAATAAGGCAAGTCATGTTGCAATAAGGCAAGTCATTTTGAGACACCACTTCTGTATCTCCATGATTTCACCGCTAACGCAAAATAATTATACGGCAATTGGAGCTTTAATACCCGGATGGCATTGGTAATTTACTATCTCAAAATCTTCAAATCGATATTCGAAAAGTGAGTTGGGTTTCCTGCTCATCTTTAATTGAGGCAATGGAAAAGTATCACGGGACAGCTGAGTTTTAGCTTGATCCAAATGATTGGTATACAAATGCACGTCTCCACCCGTCCACACGAATTCTCCTGGTTGCAGATCGCACTGCTGCGCTACCATATGTGTAAGGAGGGCATACGAAGCAATATTAAAGGGTACTCCCAGAAAGTAGTCTGCGCTGCGCTGATACAATTGACAGGAAAGCTTTCCGTCAGCTACATAAAATTGAAACAAGGCATGGCATGGCGGCAATGCCATTTTATCCACTTCGGCTGGATTCCAAGCGGAAACAATATGTCTCCTCGAATCTGGTTTATTTTTAATTTGATCAAGTACTTTTACTATCTGGTCAATGGATTCGCCATTGGGCGCGGGCCAGCTTCTCCATTGGCTTCCGTATACAGGGCCTAACTCTCCATTCTCATCAGCCCACTCATCCCAAATGGAAACCCCATTGTCATTGAGGTATTTAATATTCGTATCCCCATTGAGAAACCATAACAGCTCATATATAATAGAGCGAAGGTGCAATTTTTTTGTTGTCACCAGAGGAAAGCCATCCTGTAAGTTGAAACGCAATTGTCTTCCAAATACGGATAATGTTCCGGTTCCAGTCCGATCGGTCTTTTGAACTCCTGTATCCAAAATATCCTGCATAAGAGAAAGATACTGCTTCATATTAGTGGTGTCTTCTGGTGGTTCTGCAAATATAAGGCTTACCGTTAAAGCCGTTAGCCCTCCCGGCTTGAAAATGACACCCTCTTGTTAAAAAGAAAGGCCTCCCTTGCTCGCACAAAGGAGGCCTTTTAACCAACCCCTCAATCCATCACAACCCTAAACGTTACCTTTTACCTCAACCTCCCTGGATTCTCCATTAATTGTAATCGTTACCAACTTGTCACAAGCACCATCTCCATAATCAATTGTTATCTGACGATTTTCTGTGGTAAGCACCTTTACGCCTGCTACTGCCATGAAAATACGGTTACTAATGGCACATTCCCTTTTGTATACCAACGCTTCGGCAATCTCCATAGTATATGAAACCCCATTTCTATTTGTGCCGGCAGCATTGCCTGTTACATGCCACTCATCATTCAGTGGGTTATTGGCTCTGATCCACTCACGGTTTCTATTGGATTCACGAGTAGCAAACGTTTCATCAGGCCAGGTGGCTTTGCCGCCTTCAACTACGATGTTGAATAATGGATGTTCTTCCACACTACCACTGACATTGGTGACGGTGCGAACACCTTCTATCAAAATGCCATTGATAGTATAATTCTCAAACGTAGTGACAATTGAAGAGCCGGGTAAAAACCTTCTGCCATCATAGGTTATTATAATTTTACCCTTTCTTACATTTCCTCTCTTGTCCTCACAACCATCTCCAAAATCAATGGTAATCACTCCTTTTGGATGAGACGGTGTGCTGTCAACAGCAGGTTCAATTTCTACTGATGCACACTCCAACCTGAAGTCTCCAATTATTATTTTTCTTCCACCAGTTGCCACTTTCCCGCCATCCATCGTTGCATCGTCACTGGCTACGGTCAGCATAGTAAGGTCATCCACATCTTCAAAGTAGGCGTCTGTGACGGCCTCGTTTTCAACACTTACCTCATCTGTTTCTTTGATTTCCAATACTCCACCTTCATCACAGGAAAACAAGGTGAGTAACACTAGAAGTAATCCAAGTGTATATTTTTTCGTTGTTTGCATATAGATATTTGTTTGTTATAATGCGTTAGAGTTCAACTTTCGCCAAAGGTTTAAACAGACTAAAAAATAAATGAGAATCCACCTGCTGTTATATACCGTTACTTTTCTCTTTGGAATCAGCCTTTTGGCCATCCCAACCCAGACAATGGCTCAGCTGAAAATTGCCAAATTGAAGTACAATGGAGGTGGAGACTGGTATGCCAACAAAACTGCGCTACCTAATCTGATTGAATTTTGTAACAAAGAGCTGGGGATGAATCTATCACCCGATGAGGATAATGTTGAAGTAGGAAGCCCGGATTTATACTCCTATCCATACGTGTATATGACCGGACATGGAAACGTGGTCTTCTCACAAGAAGAAGCATTGAATCTAAGAAATTATTTGATTGGGGGCGGTTTCCTGCACGTGGACGACAATTATGGTCTTGATCAATTTGTTCGCATAGAATTGAAAAAGGTATTTCCAGAACTGGAATTAATTGAAATACCATTCGACCACCCCATTTATCATCAAAAATTTAAATTTATTAATGGTCTGCCCAAAATCCATGAACACGATGGAAAACAGGCACAGGGGTTTGGGCTTTTTTATGAAGGGCGACTGGTGCTCTTCTATTCTTACGAAAGCGACCTCGGCAATGGCTGGGAAGACAGAAGAATCCACAACGACCCTGAATCCAAACGCCAGGAGGCCCTAAAAATGGGGGCTAATATCCTCTCCTTTTGTTTTACAAGCAGTTGATTTATAAGCACTTATTCCAAGTGTTGAATAAATATTTTGCTTTTTATAACTAAACATTTAGTTTTACAACGTAATAGATAGTTATAAAACGTAATAGATAGTTACAGGATGAAAGAACTTACCAAAGCAGAAGATCAAATCATGCAGGTTTTATGGGAGCTAGAAAAAGCGTTTGTAAAAGACATCATAGACCAATTGCCAAACCCTAAGCCAGCCTACAATACTGTTTCAACCATAGTAAGAATCCTGGAAAAGAAAGGTTTTATTGGTTATAAGGCCTACGGTAAAACACATGAATACTACCCTCTTATTTCAAGGGAGAATTATACGCAGTTCCATCTGAACAACATGGTTACGGGATACTTCAATGGGTCATTCAACAACCTTGTATCATTCTTCGCCAAGGAAAATAATTTGAAAGTACAAGACATCGACCAACTCGTGAAAGAGCTGGAAAAAATCAAAACCAAAAAACCATGAATGTATTTGTGAATTACTTTCTGGAAGTGAACATTGGTATAGTCTTTTTCTATACAATTTACTGGCTATTCCTCCGCAATGAAAACCAGTTCTCCTTCAAAAGAAGTTTTCTACTGGGCAGCTTGATCGCTTCTCTCCTCTTCCCACTTCTATCAATTGGGAACGTAACTCCTTTTATTCCTACAATAAGTCAGGCTGTACCTGCCACCTGGCTTCCTGAGATTGTTGTATACGGCAATGGAATTACTCCATCCGCAGATAGCCATGAAGGCACTTTCGGTTGGACATGGATTTACTATCTGTACGCTGGAATTGCAATAATTCTTCTTGTGTTATTCTTAATCAGGATAGCATCTCTAATATCGCTTTTTAAAAAATCACGACACTATACATGGAAAACATATACCATTGCTGAGTCTGATGAAATCAATGGCATCTTCTCATTTTTCAATTTCATCTTTCTCAATCCAGCAGACACATTGGAGGAGGATGACAAACAGGAAATGCTAAGACACGAAGAAGTACACATACAAAGGCTTCATTCAATAGATACCATACTGATTCAATTGGTGGGTATTGTGTTTTGGTTTAATCCTATTATAAAGTTTTATAAGAAATCCCTCGTTCAACTACATGAATTTGAAGCCGATGCGCGCTCGGTGAAGGATCATGATCATGATGTAGATCGGTATTGTCACTTGCTGGCGAAAGTGGCACTACAAAATAATGGGTATGTTCTCGCCAACCACTTTACTAATTCTTTTACATTTAAACGAATTGAAATGATGAAAACAATGAGAACTAATATAAAAAACTGGAAGATCGTGACACTTGCCGCAACGCTCCCACTCTTTTTTTTGGCGGTGGCCTGCCAGGATCAGATTGTAAGCGAAATTAATGACACCACCATTTCTCAGGTTGCAGAATTACCCGCAGCAGTAAAAGCAGACATTGCTATTTGGGAAGCCAGGAACCCTGATGGAAAGTATACTTACGTGGAGGGGTCAGATGACGAGATACGTGAAAAATTAAGCAAGTATACCACCCATTCCATATTAAACACCTATCCCTTTCCTGACCGAGGAGTCACTGGTTTGTTATTAAGAGACCTTTCAGTTTTGGATTTAAAAGATCAAGAGGAATTATTCATGATTGTCGAAGACCCTGCAAGACCCAAGGAAGGCATTCAAAAGTTTCAGGAGCAACTATCTGCTCAAATTCAATATCCTGAAGATGCGAAAAAGAAAGGTATTGAAGGAAAGGTATTTGTTGAGTTCGTTGTAGAGAAGGATGGTTCAATCACTGATCCTCTTATACAGCAGGGCGTGAATGAAAGCCTGAACAGTGAAGCACTTAGAGTAGTACGTCTTTCACCAGCCTGGAACCCGGCAAAACAACGAGGAAAAGCTGTTAAACAAAGAATGGTTCTCCCAATCACCTTTAGCCTGGGTAATCAGCAAGGTGGTGCGAATGTTAGTCTTGAGCCTCCAATAGAAGGGAGTAAACAGACAATGAAAGTGACAGGTCGCTTAATGGAAGAAAATGGTGATCGGTACATGGTTGGCCAGGTTTTTAATTCAGATGGCAAGCCAACAGCTGGAATGAACATTGTTTTAGAGGGAACACATCAAGGAACTGTGAGCGACAGAGACGGAACTTATAAACTCAAAGTAAATAAGTCCAAGGGTAGTATCGTGTTCACTTTTATCGGATATAAAACTGAACGCATTTCTTTTTAGCAACTCGAAAGAGGTTATCTCTATCGAGATAACCTCTTTAATCCCCCAATACTTCTTCCAGTTTTCGCTCCAATCCTTTGCCCCGCAGATTCTTTCCAATAATAATTCCATCAGGATCAATCAAAACTGAAAATGGGATAGCGCTGATGTTGTATAACTCAGCAGCTGCCGAATTAAAATATTTCAGGTCAGAAACGTGGGTCCACACCAGGCCATCCTCTTCAATGCCTTGAAGCCAGTCTTCTTTTGTACGATCCAGGGACACTCCGAAAACCTCAAAACCTTTATCATTATACTTATGGTACATCCTTACTACATTGGGGTTTTCCTGCCTGCAGGGTCCACACCATTTTGCCCAAAAATCCACCAAAACATAATTTCCTTTTAGGGAAGAAAGATTTACTATTTCACCATCAGGATTAGGTAGCGATATTTCAGGCGCAGGCTGGCCAATCGCCAATACTTTCATTTTATCCACCGTGGCAATGAATTCTTTGGCCAATTCATAATTGGGCCATTCCTGCCTCAATTCGTCCGCTACATGCAGATACAAATCAAAATACTTGTCTCTGTCTAAAAAATTAGAAGCGCTGAGCAAATTAATAACCGCTACGGAGGGACCCTGTTCTCTCAATAAAGCAGCAACTTTATCAATCCCATAATCATAAAAAGCCATGTACTCTTCTTGTATTTCTTCCATCCGCCTCCTGTCGTTGTCAGCTCTAGCTGCATTGAATGCATCGTTTAGTTCTGCCATTCTGGGATGGTTCTGCGTCTCACTTGTTATCTCCTGCACCTTGTTCACCAGGTCCATATCAGGTGATCCTTTAATTTCCACAAAACCATTGGGATCATTGCCATCCACATTGATTTCAAGATCACTTCTGTCAAGGATAAAATCTACAGTCTGGGTTCCATAAAAATTGAGTCGATAATACCCTGGTTCTTCTATTCTCACCTTCTGATTGTAGGTGTAGTCTTTGCTGAGAGTTATGATCTGCTCCTCTCCTTCCACTATGCCTTTTAATTTCTCCAGTTTAATTACTCCGTCCTCTTTAGGAAATCCCACCTTTCCACTTAGGGTTACTTGCCAACCTTTCTCTGGTTCACAAGCAGAAATCATTCCTACCAGCAAAGCAAAAGTTATCCACTTTTTCATATCTCATTTAGTTTTTGTTGTAACAATGAACTGGCCATTTTAGGGTCAGCCTTCCCGCGCGATTTTTTCATCACCTCTCCCATAAACATAGAAATTAATCCCTTCTTTCCCTTCTTATATTCTTTGACTTTGGCAGGAAAATCGTTAAGTACTTCCTCCACCATTTTATCAATAGCCCCCTCATCGTTGTCTTGAATAAGGTTAAGGCGGGTTGCCAGGTTCAATACGTCTTCATCCACCTTCTTTAGCAAAGCTGGTAACAGTTTTTGGGCGGCATTGGCAAAACTTAAGTTACCCTTCTCCACCATTTCAATCAACTCAGACAGTTTTTCAGGAATGAGTGGAAAACTGTCAATAGAATCACCGGTATCATTCAAATATGATTTTACGGGTCCCATGATCCAATTGGAAACCGCTTTATAATTAGAGGAAAACTCACAAACAGCCAGATAATAATCGGCCATTTCTTTGGTTTCTGTAAGCACCTGAGCATCGTATTCCGGCAAGGAGTATTCATTCACAAACCGCTGATACAACTGCTCCGGTAGTTCGGGCATGGTTGCTTTTATTTCACTAAGCCATTCTTCTGAAATCTCCAGCGGGCTTAAATCAGGATCAGGAAAATACCGGTAATCATTCAATTCTTCTTTGGTGCGCATTGCACTGGTAGTACTTGTCTCTACATTAAAAGTTCTGGTTTCAGATTTTACTTCTCCTCCATTTTCCAACAATAAAATCTGCCTTTCTATTTCGTGATCGATCGCATGTTGTAGATTGCGAATAGAGTTCATGTTTTTTACCTCCACCTTCTTACCCAACACAGTAGTGCCTTTTTTCATTACGGAAATATTGGCATCACATCGAAGGGAACCCTCCTCCATGTTACCATCACAAATTTCAAGATAGCGGACAAGTTTTCGCACTTCTGAAAAAAAAGCACCAGCCTCTTCAGCACTTTTCATAACTGGCTCAGTCACAATTTCAATCAATGCAACACCTGCCCGATTCAAATCAATCAATGTATCCTCTTCTCCTTCAAGGTGAATGGACTTGCCCGCATCCTCTTCGATGTGTATTCTATTCAACACCACCTTGATATCTCTCTCAGCCTTCGTATTTACTTTTATAAATCCACCTTTACAAATGGGCGTACGGTCTTGTGTCAGCTGGTATCCCTTAGGTAAATCAGGATAGAAATAATTTTTTCGGTCAAAGATTTGATGTCGGGATATCTCACAGTGACAGGCCAATCCCATTTTGATGGCCTGCTCCACCACCCGTTTATTTAATTTGGGTAGCGTACCCGGGTGCGCCAGCGATACTACCCCTACATGGGTATTGGGTTCACCACCAAAAGCCGCTGAATCCGAATTGTAGATTTTGCTGTTGGTCAACAGTTGGGCATGAACTTCCAATCCAATTACAGGTTGATATTTTTCTAGCATTAATTTATCCATTCGCTGCCATTTCTCTGCCTCTTTTCACAACAGCATCTAATCCATTAAGGTTCTTTCCGCCTGCAGTAGCATAGAATGGCTGACCACCGCCTCCTCCTCCAATTTCTTTGGCAAGAATTTTAATCATCTCACCTGCATGGTATTTTTTGTTCGCTTCTGTTTTTGATCCCAGCATAACAGCCACCTGTGGTTTTCCATCGACATTGGCAGCCAGTATCATCAACAAATCCTCAAACTGATTGCGCAAAGCGTAAGCGATATTCTTCAATGAATCCACATTGGGAAGATCAACTTTTTCAATAATCACTGTCAAGCCATTTTTATGCTCACTTTTCTTAGCAAGGCTATCTTTCAATTGATTGGCTTGTTGTTGAAACACTTCTTCCAATTTTTTTTCAAGATTGTGTTTTTCTTCAACCAGACTTCTTGTTGCGGCAGTAAGGTCTTTGGGGTTTTTCAATAACGACCTCACTTCCTGAAGCAGTTTAATCTCATCGTTAAGGTAACGTTCAGCCCCTTCAGCGGTCATCGCCTCAATCCTCCTCACCCCAGCTGCCACCGAACTCTCAGAAATAATTTTAAAGAGACCAATTTGGCCCGTAGCAGACACATGCGTCCCTCCGCATAACTCTATAGAGTAGTTGGAGTCAAACGCAATCACGCGTACAAAATCCCCATATTTTTCACCAAACAAAGCCATCGCTCCCATTCCCTTTGCTTCTTCAATAGGAACGTTGCGCTTTTCATTCAAGGGTATATTTTCACGAATCTTTTTATTGACCATGTCTTCTACCTTACTGATCTCTTCTTCCGTCATTGGGGCAAAGTGAGAAAAATCAAATCGCAATATTTTCTCGTTGACCAGCGATCCCCGCTGCTCCACATGAGTGCCTAGCACTTCTCTCAATGCAGCATGCATCAGGTGTGTTGCAGAGTGATTGCCCATTGTGAGTTGTCGCTTGTGAGCATCTACTTTCAGATTGAATATACCATCCAGTTTTTCAGGAAGCTTTTCAGTATAATGCACTATCAGCTCATTCTCCTTTTTGGTATCAACTACTTTAATCTTTTCCTTATCCGATTCAATCAGTCCGGTGTCACCTACCTGACCACCACTCTCAGCATAAAAAGGAGTGCGCTCAAACACGAGTTGGTAAAGCTCTTTGTTTTTTTGCTTCACTTTGCGGTAGCGCAGCAGCCTGGTGGTCGCTGACAAATTCTCATAACCAACAAATTCCGGTTTACTTCCCTCATTTACCGTCTCCCAGTCGCCCGTTTCTTTAACGGCATCTGCTTTGGAGCGGGCTTTTTGCTTTTCCATTTCAGCTAAGAAACCTTTTTCGTCAACAGTTAACCCCTTCTCTCTTGCTATAAGTGAAGTAAGATCAAATGGAAATCCAAAAGTGTCATACAACTCAAAAGCCAACTCTCCATCAATGGTTTTACCTTTCAATTCCAATTTGATATTCTCAAAACGCTTCAACCCTTTGTCTAATGTTCTTAAAAATGCTTGTTCTTCTTCAATGATTACACGAACCACAAACTCCTTCTGATTGTATAAATCAGGGAATGGGGCTTTGAGTTGATCCGCCAATATTGGCACCAACTTGTGCATGAACGGTTCTTTAAAATCCAAATAAGAAAAAGCATAACGGACTGCCCTTCTCAATATTCTTCTGATCACATAACCCGCTCCCGTATTGGATGGCAACTGTCCATCCGAAACAGCAAATGAAACAGCGCGCACATGATCTGCTATTACTCTTATGGCAATGTCTTTCTTTTCATTCGTTCCATATTCCGTTTTAGCTTCCTTCGCTATAAAGTCAATGAGTGGAGTAAATACATCCGTATCATAATTGGACTTCTTCCCTTGTATGGCCATGCACAGGCGTTCAAAGCCCATGCCTGTATCCACGTGTTTGTCGGGAAGATTCTCCAACTGTCCCGAGGACAACCGATTGAACTGAATAAATACCAGGTTCCAGATTTCTACCACCTGAGGATGATCCCTATTGACTAAATCTTTCCCTGGAATTTTATCTACTTCCTCTTGTGGTCTCAGGTCGATATGAATTTCAGAGCAGGGACCGCAAGGACCCGTATCTCCCATCTCCCAGAAGTTATCCTTCTTGGTGCCGTATATAATCCTATCCTCTCCAACGATTGGTTTCCAATACTCCAGTGCTTCCGTGTCCGCAGGAAGGTTATCTTCTTTATCTCCACCAAACACACTTGCATAGAGCCTGTCTTTTGGAAGTTGATACACTTCTGTTAATAATTCCCAGGCCCATGCAATGGCTTCCTTTTTAAAATAATCTCCAAAAGACCAGTTGCCCAACATCTCAAACATGGTGTGGTGGTAGGTATCGAAGCCTACGTCCTCCAGGTCATTGTGCTTTCCGCTCACCCTCAAACACTTTTGGGTATCCGCTATGCGTTTACTTTTTGGGATCGAATTGCCCAGAAAATAGTCCTTAAACTGGACCATTCCAGAGTTGGTAAACAGTAAAGAGGGGTCATTTTTCAGAACCAACGGAGCTGAAGGCACTATCAAATGTGCCCTTTTTTCAAAAAAATCGAGGAATTTCTGCCTAATTGTGCCTGAATCAATCACTTCGGTTAGATTTATGTCTTTTGTTAGCTTAAAATTTACCTATATTTAGCGCCCTAAACCGGCAAATTTAGCAGGAATCACAGGATTTATATGCCGAACAAGAAATATTACTACAATCCGAAAACACTAAGCTTCGAGAGAAAGAAAATTTCACTCTCTAAGATCATAGGTAACACCTTCGGCTACTTGTCCTTTGGTGCATTATTTTTTGTCGGACTGTTGGTATTGCAGAACTACATTGTAGAAACGCCATTGGAAAGCCAGTACCGGATGGAGAATGAATCCCTGGAAAAACACAAAGCCATTCTCAACGGAAGAATTCAGACGGCAAGTGCACAATTGGCTGATCTGAATACGAAAGACGGAGAGCTCTACAAGAAAATATTTGAAATCCCTAAAACAGAAGAAGTCACCCACGCGGATGGAAGAGAAGAAATACTGGCTGCCTCCTCTCCCGTTTTCATGGATTGGACAAACAAACTTTCCAATCAGTTCGTGGCCATTGCCGGTAAGGCTGAGCGAAGCAACCGGTTCTTCAGACTTACGGCAAGCGTTGATAAATCAGACTGGACCAAGTTACAATCTACACCGGTATTGCAACCCGTAGAAAATTTTGAGATCGATCAGCTTGTTTCAGGATATGGAATTCGCATCAACCCGTTTCATAAGGGTAAGTACCACCATGATGGAGTAGATATTGCCTCCCCCCGTGGTGCAAGTGTAATTGCCACCGGGCCGGGTAAGGTAGTGGCTGTGAAGAGAAGCGATCTTTTGGCCGGGTTCGGAAACTATATTGAAATAGACCATGGCTATGGCTACCTGACACGCTATGCCCACCTGGATGAAATCAATGTGCGGGTAGGTGAAAAAGTATTAAAAGGTTTTAAAATTGGATCTGTTGGCACCAGTGGAGGTTCTATTGCCCCTCATGTTCACTATGAGGTGTCCCTTAATGGAGTCAACGTGGATCCTTTACAATACCTGGTGCAGGGGTTGGACAGTGATGGATATGCAAGGCTGTTTATAGCAAGCAAAAAGATTAACCAATCCCTTGATTAATGGCCAAAGTCGACTACATATACAATCCCAAAACTTGTCGCTACGAGCCAGTAGTTGTAAACAGTCAAATAGTCTTAAGACGGTTAAGTCGTTTCCTTAGTATTTCCTTTATGATCGGTGTGATGGCATTATTGGTATTTAATGCCAATTATCCTTCAGTAGACGAAACATTGCTTATCAGTAAAAACCAATCCTTGAAAAACGATTGGGAAGTACTGGATAAGAAACTGGAAAATGCGGATAGAGCGCTAGTGGCCTTGGAACAAACAGACGACCATAATTATCGGGTGATTCTGGACCTGGAGCCTTTAGCACAGTCTGTGAGAGAAGCAGGTGTTGGTGGTCGTGAGAAAGAGAATGCCAGTATCCAATATCTTATTATTAAAAAGGCATACGAGAAAGCAGAAAAAATCAAAAACAGATTGGACATTGAAATTCAATCTTTTGAACAACTGGATAAAGAGCTGGCTTATAAAGAAAGAATGTGGGCGTCCAGGCCTGCTATTCAACCGATCAGCAACACAGATCTCACTTATCTCCACACAACCTACGGAATGAGACAACATCCCATTTTAGGTTACTGGAGACCCCACAGAGGACTTGACTTTACAGCGCCCAAAGGATCACCCATTTATGCCACAGGGGATGGTGTAATTGAAGAAGCCCATTATTCCACCAGCTTTGGAAATGTGGTGTACATAGATCACAATTTTGGTTTTGAAACGCGTTACGCTCACATGACAGAGTACATTGTAAAAAAGGGTGAAAAAGTAAAACGCGGACAAATTATCGGTTATGTTGGAAATTCTGGCCTTTCTGTAGCTACACACTTACATTACGAAATACTCTTCAAAGGAGATCAAATCAATCCAATCAATTTCTTCCAACGAGATCTCAACAATAAAGAATACGAAAAACTAGTTGAGCTCGGAGGAATTGCCACAACGTCTCTGGATTAACACGCTCTAATTTTCTGAATGCGCTATCTTCTCTGGATTGTTATTCTTACGTTATCATCTTGCGCTTCATCGCGCCTGGCTCGCCAAACCGCATTGGATAATCAGGCATTGCAGGAAATTAGGAGTGACACCATCGTTTTGAGACTGGACACTGCCTATCTCGAAATAGTAGAAGTGGGCCCTATCCTGATCGACACCGTAGTGAAAATTGTAAGAAAAGATACTCTCACCTTTATTGGTGTGGGTGACATCATGATGGGAACTAACTACCCCAATGAAGACCGATTGCCACCCAACAATGGGAAAGAGCTAATGGCCGAGGTAAAACATATTCTGCAAGATGCTGACATAACCATGGGTAACCTCGAGGGTGTTCTTCTCGATGAAGGAGGGACTCCAAAGGGTTGCCGAAATCCTGATGTTTGCTACGTATTCAGAAGCCCCGTAGCTTTCGCTGAGAATCTAGCTGAAGCTGGATTTGATATTATGAGCCTTGCCAACAATCATGCGGGTGATTTTGGTGATGCTGGTCGCAAAAGCAGTATGAAAACCCTGGATTCTTTGGGCATAAGATATGCGGGGCTCCTTTCTCAACCCTATGTGTTATTTGAAAAAGAAAATGTGAAATACGGCTTTGCAGCATTTGCTCCTAATAGTGGCTGTGCAAGCATCAATGATATTCCTGCAGCGAGGGCCACCATTGCACATCTTGACTCCCTGGCAGATGTTGTTATTGTATCATTTCATGGAGGTGCGGAGGGCAGTAAGTATGAACATGTGCCACGCAAGCACGAAATATTTGTGGGAGAAGACAGGGGAGATGTCTACAAATTTGCTCATTCCTTAATTGATGCCGGAGCGGATATTGTGTTTGGGCACGGCCCTCATGTGACCCGGGCCATAGAGGTTTATAACAACCGGTTTATCGCTTATAGTCTGGGTAATTTTTGTACCTATGGGGGCTTCAACCTCAGTGGTGTGAACGGGTGGGCTCCCATCATCAAGGTGTTTACAGACACAAATGGCGCCTTCTACAAGGCGAAGATCACACCCATTTATCAGACCCCAATGTCACCGGTACGAATTGATTTGCAAGGAAGAGTAATCAAAAGAATAAGAACATTAACCCTTGAAGACTTTCCTGAGACCCCAATTACCATTGATGATGATGGGTGGGTACACTATTCCACAAAATAATGTTGATATAATGTCGATTAAAATTGATTGGCTTCGTTGTTCTGGCAATAAAGAATTGCTACTTTGCATGGATTGAATCAGAATTAAGGACCCTATTGTCTGGCGCATTAGTTACGCATGGCTTACAAAGAAAAAGAAATTGAAAAACTCTACTACTCCATCGGAGAGGTAGCGGAAATATTTAACGTTGCGCCTTCCTTAATTCGCTTCTGGGAATCTGAGTTTGATCTTATACAGCCCAAAAAGAATCGTAAAGGCAACAGGCAGTTCACGGTAGAAGACATCAATAACGTCAGAACCATCTATCATTTGGTGAAGGAAAAAGGATTTACCCTTCAAGGCGCCAAGGATATGCTTAAAAATGACACTCAGTCCGTTAAGGATAAAATGGAGATGATTGATTCTCTCAAGAGGATCAGGCAATTCCTATCTGAGGTCAAAGACAAGCTTCATTAAGCTTAATAGAGATCAAAAAACCCATTATTTCCTCATTTTATTTCCTTTTCCTATAATAGCATTTTATTGCTTACATGGATCAAAACAGGCTTGCCCTACTAGCTTTGCATTTCGTGCCAGGAATTGGCGATTTTCTGATCCGTCAGCTTGTTAGTTATTGTGGATCAGCTGAAGATGTCTTCCAATTACCAAAAGGCAAGCTCCTCAAAATTCCCAACGTTGGAGCGTCAACCATCAAGGCGATACAATCCGGTGACCCATTTCGCGAAGCAGAAGAGGAAATAAGAAAAGCAGAAAAGCAGGATACTCAAATTGTATTTTATCTCGATAAGCACTACCCACAGCGATTAAAACAATTTGATGACAGTCCTACCTTGTTGTATGTAAAGGGTAATGTAAATCTGAATGCCGCCAAGACGGTAGGCATTGTAGGTACCAGACAGGCTACCTCCTATGGGAAAGAAATGGTAGAGGAATTGATGGAGGGCATCAAGCTCCATCAGCCATTGATCATCAGTGGGCTTGCCTATGGAATTGATATTCATGCACATAAACAAGCATTGCTTCAGGGACTACCTACTCTGGGAGTGATGGGCAGTGGTATGGATGTGATCTACCCCGCTGTGCATAAGGAAACAGCTACAAAAATGCTGGACCAGGGTGGGCTTGTTACAGAGAATACCTTTGGCGCCAAACCAGATGCCCACAATTTTCCTGCACGCAACCGGATAATTGCTGGTCTTTCGGATGCTTTAATTGTAGCCGAGGCTGCTGAGAGAGGTGGAGCGCTCATCACTGCCGAAATTGCCAACAATTATAACAAAGATGTATTTGCTATTCCAGGTGCTTTGGGTCAGACCTACTCTGCCGGATGCAATAAGTTGATCAAAATTAACAAGGCCCATCTCCTCACCGGGGTAAAAGACATTGAATACATTATGAACTGGACCCCACCAAATGATCTGGTGGGATCGGCAGCAACTCAACTGGATCTTAACCTGTTCGATACAGATGAAAGAGACGTAGTCGCAATTCTAAGTGAAAGAAAAACCCCCATGATGATAGATGAGCTCAGTCGCAAGACTTCTCTATCTCCAAGTATACTGGCTTCCCTCCTTCTCAACCTTGAATTCAAAAATGTAGTACGATCCCTACCCGGAAAAATGTACCGACTCAATAAACTCTAGTGTGAAGAAAAAATAGTGTCTGCCATTGTCAATGATTTTGCAAACGCTTTGTTGTCAATCACAGGTTGCGCATTTTGCGAAGTAAGATAATCCAGAATAGTTTCAGTCGCCAGATTGCCCACCAGCTCATCTTCAGCCATCGGGCATCCTCCCCAACCTCTTATCGCACCATCAAAACGATTGCACCCTGCCTTGTAAGCTGCTTCAATTTTTTCAACAGCTGTTGCAGGATTTGAATGAAGGTGAGCTCCAAATTCTATTTTAGGGAATTGTTTTTTCAGCTGTTCAAACAAATAGGTAATCTGATCTGGTTTGGAAACACCAATGGTATCTGCAAGAGAGATCACTTCAATTTCCAAAGTGGCCAGAATATCGGTAAACTGCGCCACTACATTCACGTCATAGGGGTCATTATAGGGATTACCAAAACCCATACTAATATAAGTAACCAAAACTTTATCGTGTTTCTTACAAAGCTCCTGTATCTCTCCCAGTGTGTTCAGTGCATCTACAATGGACTTGTTGGTATTGCGCTGCTGGAAAGTTTCAGAAATGGAAAATGGAAACCCAAGGTAGCGGATGCCATCAAATTGCACTGCATCCTGAGCGCCTCTCGTGTTGGCTACGATGGCAAGCAATTTAGATTTTGTTGTATCCAGATCAAGTTGCTCGTAAACCTGAGCCGTATCACGGAGTTGAGGAATAGCTTTCGGAGATACAAAGCTTCCAAAATCTATGGTATCGAACCCCACCTTCAGTAACTGATTGATATACTTCACCTTATGTTCTGTGGGGATAAATTTTTCAATTCCCTGCATCGCATCCCGCGGACATTCTATAATTTTCATTTCTTCAGATGGTTTTAAAATTTTTAGCCAATCATTCTATGGCAATAATACTATAACAAATATTTGGTAAACATTAATCAAAGAAAAATAGATGCAATGGTCGTAAATTATGGCAGCTTATCCGGAAATTGGATGATTCATACCATTTCCTGCGATTATTTGAGATTAATTGAGGTTTAAAAAAATTCCTAGATGCCCTTAACCGAGTTGACTACACCTTTAGGCCCAAAAAGAGCCGCCCATTTACTGCACAGGGCAAGTTTTGGTCCTACCAAAGATCAAGTTGATCTTTTTGCTACTTACACACCTGCACAAGCTGTCAATCAACTATTTGGACAAACATTGCCCGACCCCATATTGCCCATAGATCCCGAAACAGGAACCGAGTGGGTTTTATCCGGTACTACTGATGTCAATAGCGGAGACAGCGACCTTCAGGAATTTTTCAAAGGCTGGCTGATTGGTCAGATGATGAGTACCGGTATTGATGCTAACTTATCGCTGGCCTATTCTGCCAGAGAAAGGGTTGTGTTTTTTATACACACCGTTCTTACTACAATTCAATCTAAAGTTAATAACAGCCGATCGTTGTATTTTCAGAATCAACTGCTCCGGCAGTTTGCACTGGACAAAACCGCTGTTGCTACCATCAACTTCAAAGAACTGACCAAGAAAATTTGTGTGGATAATGCCATGCTTCGTCTTTTGGATGGCAACCTGAATGTAAAAGGTAGTCCAAATGAAAATTATGCGCGTGAACTTCATGAATTATATACCATCGGGCGGGGATTAGAGGGCACCCTTCCCCCGATCACCGATCCAGGAGACTATTTTCTCTTTAAAGAACTGGATGTGCAGGAGGCAGCAAAAGTATTATCTGGTTGGGAGGTTGACACAACATTCTCCAACATTGATCCTGATACTAATCTTCCCAGAGGTAAAGTAAGAGGCTCAGTAACCAATGCTTCATCCCATGACAACACGGCAAAACAATTCAGTGAGCGCTTTGGCAACATCACTATTCAACCTGATCCTGTTTTATTAAACGGCACCAACCCTACTGAAGAGAGTGCACTGGATGAGATAAGTCAACTGATTGAATCGATCTACGCACAACCTGAAACGGCCAGAAATATTTGCAGAAGGATTTACCGCTACTTTGTTTATCACAGTATTGACACCACATTAAATGATTCCGTGATTCAGGACATGGCCAACACATTTACCAGCAATGGGTTTAAGCTACAGCCTGTCCTGGAGGAACTTTTTAAAAGCACCCATTTTTACGAAGCCGCTGCCGGAGTAGATGATGACAACTTTGGTGGAATAATAAAATCGCCACTGGATCTTATGGTAGGCACACATCGCTTTTATAACATTCAACTACCAGACCCCATTGCAGCTGCAACTGAGTTTTACGAAAAGACAAATGACATGACAAGAACCATCTCCAAAATGGGGATGAATTTTTATGAACCCTTTGACGTGGCCGGGTATGATGCTTATCATCAGTTTCCTATCTATCACCGCAGTTGGATATCTACCAACTACCTGACTGAGCGATATCAATTTATCAGGAATCTCATCGGGGCACAGATGGCGGGAGAAGACATAGATGTAGTCAGTTTTGTACAAAACAACTTCACCAACGCCACCGCATCTGATGCAAGGCTCCTCATCATTGAGTTGGCCAAATACTTACTCCCCGTCAATGATAATCTGACTTTCAATCCAGCTGCCGATGATACATCAGGCCTGACCGCAGAACGGATGAATTACTTTTTGACCGCTTTTTTAAAATCCCCACAAATCGATACCGACCCGGAAGGATCATGGACATTCAGATGGAATAACCCTGTGGATATGGAAGTGGTAACGAATCAATTGAAAAGTTTATTTAATGCAATGATGCAATCACCGGAATACCAGTTATTTTAAATTAGAAAAATGAAGCGCAGAGATTTCATAAAGAGACTGTCGTGGGCGAGTGTCCCATTTACTATAGGAGGTATTCCATTAAAGCTGATGGCTGAAAATCCGCTTACGCGAATGGCCCAGCAAAGCAATAACGACCGGGTATTGGTCATTTTGCAAATGCATGGAGGTAATGATGGACTCAATTGTCTTATCCCTGTAGAAGCGTATGATGAGTACTATAGTCGAAGGGCAAACATTGCTATCCCTGCTAAAAACAGTTTGCGCAAAATGATACCCGTGGACAGCACTGTCCCATCAGATGCCCAAATAGGATTACACCCCGATATGATGGGCATGAAAGAACTCTATGATCAAGGTCGCATGAGTTTTGTTCAGGGCGTATCCTATAAAAACAACAACGGGTCACACTTTAGAGGAAGAGATATTTCGTTCATGGGCGGCAGCTTCGATGACTATTTCTCATCGGGTTGGGTAGGCCGGTTTCTTCAGCAGGAATTTGCGCCCAAAACATATCCTGATGAATTTCCCAATGAGGAAATGAAAGATCCCCTGGCCATCGAAATGGGCAGTGACGTGTCTTTAATTTTCCACCAACAGGGAAACATCCCCACTTCCATTTCATTGAGCAACCCCGTGTCCTTTTTCAACCTTGTTAATGAGTTGGAGGGGTTTGTGGATCAAGGTATTGACCCAAGAGGCAAACCTCCCACCTTTCTGGACAATTCTCCTTACGGAAAAGAGTTGAATTGGATTCTTGGCCTCGAGGAGAAATCAGAAGATTATGCGGAACGTTTATTCACTGTATATAACAATTCTCCCGAAGCAACGGTCACCTATCCTGAACGATACCCTTTTAATGCCCCGTCTGGCAGCATAACAAACAGGCTTACGCCACAGCTTAAATTAATTGCGCGGCTATTGGATGGAGGTGGCGCTGGCTTGGGTGTAAAAACCAAAGTCTTCTTAGTTAAGGTAGGTGGCTTTGATACCCACGCAGAGCAAGTAGAAAGTTATGACCCTACCATGGGTTCACATGCTGCACTGATGTACAATATTTCGTCTGCTATGAAAGCCTTTCAGGAAGACCTTCGGGCTCGGGGCATTGAAGACAGGGTACTCACCGTAACTACCTCTGAATTTGGTCGCAGGATCCATTCTAACGGAAGTTATGGAACAGACCACGGAACAGGTGGCCCAATGTTTTTATTCGGTAAAGGCGTGAAGCCGGGCATTGTCGGCAAAGTACCAGACCTTACGAAGAACAATGTGGAAATGCAATTCGACTACCGGCAGGTATATGCCAATATTCTTAAAGATTGGATGCTGGTAGACGAAGACACCATCAACAATGAGATTTTCTTTAAAAACTTTATCAACGGACCAAAGGAAGAGGGCGCTGGAAATTACGAACCGCTTGACGTTGCCAGTCAGGTGATCTCAGCAACAAACTCCGATTTTATCAAAGCCAGATTTGCATTAACAGGTAGTTATCCCAATCCGGCTAACGGCAGTACAACCATTGAGTTTAGGATTAATACCACCAGCCAGGTGCACCTTCAACTGTTCGACTCGCAAGGAAGGGCATTGAAGGTATTGCTGGACACTACACTTGATGCCGGTGAACATTCCGTTAATGTGGATCTCCAGGAATTTAAACCAGGAATGTACCTTTATAAATTGAAATCCGGATTCCTTAAAGACACCAAAAAACTCGTAATTTCCCGATAGCATGAGAAGACTTCTACCATTGCTTGCATTATTGATCCTTAGCAGCACCCTATACGCTCAGTCTCAAAGAAAACCTCCGGCTGGCTTTAAGAAGAAAGTGAAACAGCAACAAAATAGCTTTCTGGATAAACAATGGTGGATTGGTCTTAAAATAGGCCCTAACCTCACGAAGGCCACTCCTGAAACCCGCTATTCGGTGCTTACTCCTACCAACTATGCCCTTCCAATTACTGATAAAAAATACGATGGATTTAAAAAGCTGGGAAGTCAGGCCACATTAGAGATAACGTTCAATTACAAAGGCATTGGTTTCAGCTTTCAACCCACTTACAGACTATCAAGGTTCACTTATACCAATGAGTTTATGTGGGACAACCCGGAGAATGCAGCCGAAATGTTGGAATTAAAATATGACCATGAATTAAGAGTAGACTACGCAGATTTGCCCCTCATTGTGAAATATGATATCACCGGGAATACACTCAGGCCTTATGTCCAGGGAGGTATATTTTATTCCATGCTCGTCAACGCCAACAAAACTGTTGAGATCAGCGGGACAGACTTTGCCTCAGGAGGCACCAATGCGTTGAGTAGTGAGCCTGTAATCGTTGGTGCAAAAGATCTCTTTCATAAAAGCTACTGGGGATTAATGGCAGGAGCCGGATTGCATTACAACCTCGGTAATGTAAGACTGGTGTTTGATGCTTCATACAGAATTGGAATGAGCAATGTAACGGATACCAAAAACAGATTCAGCAATGACAGGTTGTCTGGAATAGGAGATGCATTGGATGATATGAAAACAGACAACATCGTTCTTTCCATCGGGTGCCTCTTTCCTATGCGTTTCCTCAGTACAAGTTTCAAATCTATTGACCGCTAATCGTTATGAATAAGTACCTCTTTATATTCATCAGTTTTATTGCTTTTTCTTGTGCCAACGAGAGCGACCCCGAGGCAGACAAATCCAATTTTGTGCGCATTTATGATAGCAATCGTTACAATGCATCCTTTAACCCGATCGATATGCAACAAACACCCGATGGTGGATATCTTTTTTTGGGATCAAGAAGACTGGCAGAGTCAAATTTCTCGGGTGTTTATCTGATGAAGGTAGACGAGTTGGGAGCCTTTGTTTCTGAACAATTGGTAGATGAAGAATATTTGAATCCCGTTGGAGATCTTCTGTTCTTAAACGACAAGTATTATTTCTTTTGTATGGCCGCAGTATCGTTTCAAACTCAATTGATTGAAGTAGACACGGATGGGGCCATAATAGAAGTGTATAATGTGGGAGGCTCCTATCCTACTGCCGCAGCAGCAGATGGGTCAAATTTTATCTTACTTGGATATGATAATGGAAGCAAAGAAAGTGTACTCTCAATCGTTAATGAAACAGGAAGTGTGCTACAGGCAACTGGATATAGCGTAGGCGCAGGCGATGCGGTAGAAGAGCCCATCATCAATCATTTCCTAAGAACAGGCAGACAGTTTCCTTTTCAGGTAGGAAAGACTTCCGGAGGTCAATATTTCTATAACGGATTCTATAACTATACTTTCTCTCTGGTGTTTACCGATCTGGGGGGTGGAGGTTTAGGAGTGGTACAAGGACAACAAGATGATGGAGGTTTGAGCCGCGTCATTCAACTCAACGGAAATACTTATGCCACGGCACGTTTCAATTTCGGAGACAATTATTTTTTACCCAATACTTCGTTGAATACCTCAGGCATCTCCTCCAGTACAGATTTGGGGGGCTTTTCTCTGCCGGAGCTGGTAAGAAATGCACCCGTTAAAATTCTCGTATCTAAAATCAATGAAAAGGATGTCATACTTTATGCCAGCAACACAAAGAGTGGCCAGATTGGGATATACGTGTATGACCAATCCACAGGTGAATTTTTAGGAAGCAAATACCTCGGATTCTCTAACCCCTTTGAAGTGAACAGCATCATTCATACTGCTGACGATGGCATTGCCATTGGTGCTACAACTTACGTAACCGGGCGTTTCCCCAGAATTACACTTTTCAAACTCTCTACTGAAGAATTATCTGCCATCTTCTGATTCGATTTTATTATTCCAATGCTTTTTTCTTCCTTAGACCCTAGATTATGATCAAAGTGGAAGAAAACGCAAGTCTTAAGTCGTACAACACATTTGGAATAGATGTCAATACCAAATACCTGTGTCGTATTACAACGGAGAAGCAGCTGATTAATCTGCTTCAATCACCTCTTTTCAAACAAGAGAAGCACTACATACTAGGTGGTGGCAGCAATGTACTATTCACAGGAGATTTCGATGGTCTTGTCATTAAAGACGAAATAAAGGGTATCGAAACCGTAAGAGAAGACGATAATCACATTACAGTAAAAGTAGGTGCCGGGGAAAACTGGCATCAGTTTGTTATGCACGCTGTGGCCAGTGGCTGGGGGGGTATAGAAAACCTATCATTAATTCCTGGAACAGTTGGTGCCGCTCCTATGCAAAACATAGGTGCCTATGGTGTAGAGGTCAAAAATCTTATCGAAAATGTCGATGCCGTTGAACTCTCAACCGGGGTATTCAAAACCTTCTCAAACGAACAATGTGGCTTTGGATATCGTGAAAGTGTGTTTAAAAAGGAGCTCGCAAAAAAATATTTTATTTCAAGTGTTACTTTAAGATTGAGTAAAAAAAACCACCTCCTCAACACAACTTATGGTGCCATACAAGAGACACTAAAGGAGATGAATGTAACACAACCTACTCTACAAACTATAAGCAATGCAGTGATCAACATCAGAAAGAGTAAGTTGCCGGATCCTATAGTGATTGGCAATGCAGGAAGCTTCTTCAAAAATCCTACTGTACCGCTAAAACAGTATGAAGAACTGCAAAATTCAAATCCAACAGCACCAGGCTATCCTGTTGATAATCAAAATGTTAAAATTCCTGCAGGATGGCTCATTGAGCAATGCGGATGGAAAGGAAAAAGAATAAATAATGTTGGTGTTCATCCGAAACAAGCATTAGTTTTAGTTAACTACGGAGAAGGAAACGGTGCTGAAATTTTAAACTTGTCTGAAAAAATTAAAGCCTCAGTGATGGAGAAATTTCAAATCCAATTGACTCCTGAAGTCAACATTTTATAATCATTTTTTAGCGACATTAGATTTGAAAATATTAAAATTTCTTCCTCAGAGAATTTTTGACAACTAAAAAATATTTTGAAAATATTTTTGCGGAATAAATTTTTATTATACCTTTCATCAACGTTTAAACTAAAAACATAAATTATTAAACGCTATGGCAAAGAAAGCAGCTAAGAAGAAAGCAGCTAAAAAAGCAGTTAAGAAAAAGGCTACCAAAAAAGTAGCTAAGAAAAAGACTGCTAAGAAAGCTGCTAAGAAGAAGAAATAATTAGGTATGACCTAATACTCTTCTAACTTAACAAAGGGAAGTGATTTCAAAATCACTTCCCTTTTACATTTAGTGATAGTCCAATTTCAAATCAGGGAGGTGGCGTTCTCTATTTTACCCGTATATTTTTCACAGGCCACACCAAACTTCTGCAAAAAATCAATTCCCTCATCATTTTTTAGTCCTTTATGCTCTGCATAGGAATTAAGGTAAATCACCTTGAGGATACCCATACTAAAAATTATTCTGGCGCAGGACAAACACGGTGAAAGCGTAACATAAAGGGTAGCTCCTTCTACTGCTGTTTTGTTCTTTACTGCATAAAGGATAGCGTTTTGCTCCGCATGGATGGCCAGAGAGCATCCTCCTTTAGAATCACGAGGACATCCTTCTTCCGGCCACTCCATATCACAATTGTGGGTTCCCGGTGGAGGACCGTTATATCCTATGGATATAATACGCGTTTCTTTAGTAAGAACTGCACCCACATGCCGCTTGATACAATGCGAACGTTTAGCGAGGTTTACAGCAAGCTCCATATAAATGTCATCAAAGGCAGGTCTATGCATCGTTTCTTAAGTAAGTGAATTGAAAATCATCTGGCAAGCTGTAAAATTAAGGATTGGAACCAAAATTGTTATATTCGCCACCAATGACTATGAGAAGCAGCTTAATAATTTTCGCCATCTTCCTGATGATCTACAATGCCTCTCTTGCCCAGGAGCAGCGGGTAAGCCCACTTAGTGTGACCACCTCCCGATATAAAGACACTTACGTGAAAATCGTCTATAGCCAACCACACAAAAATGGGCGTGATATTTTCGGGAAATTAGTGCCCTTTGGTGAAGTGTGGCGTACAGGTGCCAACGAAGCAACAGAGATTACAATAACTAGAAGTATCATGGTGAATGGACAGGAGTTAAAAGCAGGTACCTACTCCATTTTCACTATTCCGAATAAGACAACATGGACAATAATCTTTAATACCGACCTTGGACTCTGGGGATCATATAATTACAATCCTAAAAAAGATGCTTTGCGCATAGACGTACCCGTGTTGCCAACAAAAGAGGTAGCCGAAGCCCTCACTATCGGGATTGATGCCAGAAATAATGAAGCAGACTTTTTTTTCCATTGGGATAAGACAAAGGTTATCATTCCCGTTAAGTACAAGGAGCCAGATCTTAAACCATAAAATTTGTTTTAGAAATGTTTAGTCGAACGTTATTCACTTTATTATTCCTGCTCTCTCAATTGGCCTGCTTGGCACAAGATGATTCTGAGCTGGCAAAAAGAAATGGCTTTAAGGATATCATTTTGGGAATGCCAGTAGATAGCGTTGTAGGCAGCAAGTTTAAAAAAGACATTTTGGAAAAAAATGAATTTCCTGCTGCCTTGTACGAGGTAGATAATCCAAACTATAAAAACATAGGTGAGGTGAAGGTGAAAAAGCTGGAGTTGAAATCCTACAAAGGATTGGTATACCAAATTGACGTAATCACGCACAAGGACACCCGACTGATGAAAGGCATGGAACGATTATATGGAAAGCCAAAGTATATTCTACCAACAGATTCCTATAACTGGACTGCCGATAGCCTGAGCCTTACGTTTAAAGATCACTCCAAAAGAGAAATTAAACTCACCTATCGCTCCTATCCTGTGCTAATGCAAATGCGAATAGACAAGGGAAAGAAAATTGATGATATCGCAGATGATTTTTAGTTAATAGTCCATAGTCTTGAGTACATAGTTTCTACTAAGGACTAAAGACTAAGGACTATAGACTAGTAGCTAACCACTATATGCTATCCTAAAGATCATCCCCCCTTTGTCATCTGATACCAACATAGAGCCATCGGGAAGCACCAACACATCAACAGGTCTCCCCCACGCCTCTTGTGTCTCTTGGTTCAGCCAGCCTTCTGCAAAGGTTTCGTAGCCCACTGCTTTTCCATCTTCCAATTTTACAAGGCTTACCAAATGCCCGCTTTTCTTGGTGCGGTTCCATGAACCGTGCTCTGCAATAAAAGCCTGGTTCTTGTATTGATCAGGGAACATAGAACCAGTATAAAACTTAACACCCAATGGTGCCACGTGTGCGTTAAGGTTCTGTACAGGTTTGGTAAAATCACTACAAGGTCTTTTGTCTCCAAACTCCGGATCCTTAACCGTATCTCCATGACAATATGGGTACCCAAAATGCATTCCAGCGGTGGGTGCAGTGTTGAACTCACAAGGAGGTATATCATCGCCCATCATATCCCGTCCATTATCAGTAAACCATAATGCCTTCGTTTCAGGGTGCCATGTAAACCCAACTGTGTTGCGAACACCGCTGGCATATATTTCCATATCCGTTCCATCTGCATTCATGCGTGTAATAGTAGCGTATATGGGTTTCTCAGATTCACAGATGTTGCATGGAGCTCCAACAGGTACATACAGCTTACCATCAGGACCAAAAGCAATATACTTCCAGCCGTGGTGCGCGTCAGTAGGATATTGATCATATACCACTTCAGGATCGCCAGGATTAGACAAATTGTTTTCTATGTCCTTAAACTTTAAAATTCGATTTACCTCTGCCACATACAAATCTCCATCTTTGAAAGCCACTCCATTCGGCATATTCAACCCTGATGCAATCACCCAGCGCTTGTCTGCCTTAAAATCACCATCGGTATCTTTTACAGCGTAAACTTTATCTCCCTTCCTATTACCCACAAACAGAATGCCTGACGGAGACATTGCCATCGATCGCGCATTATCTACTTCAGCATATACGCTAATAGAAAATCCGGGAGGGAGTTTGATGGTATTCAACGGTAATTGAGCACTTGCCTCCGTTATGGCTGGACTCGAATTATCTTCCTTATCTGTATCCGTTGTTGACTCTTTGGATGAACTATCACAACTAGTAACCAAGAACAGGAACAGAAAGGCCAATAGGCTCATTTTATGCTTCATGATTTGTAAGATTTAAGGTCTCAATTTACCGGTCTTTGGTCGTTATGCATAAGGTTAAAAGGTTTTTTACGATACAAAACCTTGCTATTTTTGCCACGTTTTCAAAAATCCAGTTGAACTGCCCACATGATTTCCATCTCTAACATTTCATACTTCATTGGTGGCAGACCACTTTACGAGGATGCATCGATGTTCATCAAGCCCAACGACAAAATTGGACTGATAGGGCTCAATGGAACCGGAAAGTCAACACTGCTCAAAATTATCAACGGAGAATACCGACTCGACAAGGGATCCATCAGTATGGCCAAGGATTGCACTATTGGCTTTCTCAACCAGGATTTGCTTTCCTACCAAACTGACGATGCCATTCTTACCGTGGCCATGGAGGCATTTAAAGAGGCTGTGGATACACAAAGAGACATTGAAAAGACCATTCATGAGTTGGAGCACAACTATTCCGATAAACTGGTAGAGAAGCTAACTAAACTTCAGGAAAAGTTTGAACACCTGGATGGGTATACGATGCAAGCCAAGGCTGAAGAGGTGCTTGAGGGTATCGGATTTACTACTGCTGACCTGCATCGTCCCTTACGTGAGTTTTCGGGTGGGTGGCGCATGCGTGTAATGCTGGCCAAGTTACTCTTAGAGAATCCGTCCTTATTAATGCTGGATGAACCTACCAACCACCTTGACTTGCCGTCCATTGAATGGGTGGAAGCTTACTTAAGAAATTATCCCGGAGCTGTAATTGTGGTCTCTCACGATCGTCAGTTTCTTGATAATGTTATTTTAAAAACGGTAGAGGTAACCAACCAGCAGTTGGTGAGTTATGAAGGAAACTACAGTTTCTATCTGAAAGAAAAGGAAATGCGTGAAGAGATTCAGCAAAACGCATTTGACAACCAGCAGCAAAAGATAAAACAAACAGAAAGGTTTATCGAGCGCTTTAGAGCCAAATCATCTAAAGCCAAACAAGTACAGTCCCGTGTAAAGGCACTGGATAGAATGGACATTATCAATGAAGTGGTGAACGACTCCGCTGCAATCAACTTCAAGTTCTCATTCAGTCAACCTTCGGGGCGGCACGTTGTTACCATGAAAGATGTATCCAAATCTTATGGATCACTCGAAATTCTTAAAAACACAACCGCCATAATAGAACGGGGTGACAAGATTGCGCTGATCGGAGCAAATGGAAAAGGGAAGTCTACCCTGCTACGCATCATTGCAGGAACTGAAAAGATTGAAGGTGAAATTAAAATTGGTTACAACGTAATCGCTGGTTTTTTTGCCCAACATCAATTGGAATCTCTTCATGTGGAAAATGAAATTCTGGAAGAGCTCAAACAGGCCGGAAGTGGAAAGACGGAACAAGAGCTACGGGGCGTGCTCGGATGTTTTCTTTTCTCAGACGAAGAGGTATTCAAGAAAATAAAAGTGTTATCAGGAGGTGAAAAATCAAGGGTAGCACTGGCCAAAACCCTGATCTCAGAAGCCAATTTCCTACTGCTGGATGAGCCCACCAATCACCTGGACTTTCTATCTGAGAATATCCTCATTCAGGCTTTAGAGCAATATCAGGGAAGTTTCATTGTGGTTTCTCACAACAGGCATTTCATATCCAAGGTAGCCAATAAGATCTGGTACATAGAAGACAAACAAATCAAAGAGTATCCGGGCACCTATGAAGAGTACGACTACTGGAGAAAAAACATTGTTGCCCCTCCGAAGGAAGAAGAGCCAGTAAAAAAGAAAACTGAGTCAAAACCCAAACCACAATCCAAACCAACTGACGAGAGTATCAAAAAGAAAAAAGTGCTTAATCAAAAACTCAAAGCAGTAGAAGACAAGATTGAATCACTGGAACAAAAGAAGGGAACACTGGAAACAGAAATGGCAAAGCCCGAAGTATTTGGAGACTTTGAAAAACTGAACAAAATTCAGCAGGAATTCAACGGTATAACCAAACAGCTTAGTGAAGTCAATGTGCAATGGGAGCAGTTGGCAGAAGAAATTGATTCATTGGGGTAACTTAGAGTTCCTTTGTGGTGGTTGGTGGAATAGCTTTTTAAGTTATTGCACAAAGTATCTACTTCCCCTTTCTAAAATCCATTTCACGCGAAGGCCGCAAAATTATCTGTGGACATCTATGTTATCTGTGAGAAATATAAGCGCAAGACCTTATACTCTTTGTGATTCTTTGTGTAACGCTGTGCAATAGCCAGCGTGGAATTGTCAGGAATAATTTCAAAAGAATCGTAAGGCGGCTTATAACTACCTTCCAAGAGGTTTATCTTTGTAAAAAATCAAATCATGCTTTGCATTCATCACCACGCTACAGATCCCTACTTTAATATTGCTACTGACGAATACATCTTCAAGCACCTCCAGGAGGATTGTTTTATGCTTTGGAGAAATGATAACGCCATCATCGTGGGGAAGAACCAGAACACGATGGCCGAAATCAACATAGATTATGTAAAAGAAAAAGACATTAAAGTAGTCAGAAGGCTTTCGGGTGGTGGGGCTGTGTACCACGATTTAGGCAACCTCAACTTTTCTTTTACCCGCACAGGTAAAAAAGATGAAATGGTCGATTTCCAACACTTTACAAAACCCATTATTGAAGTCCTTCAGAAGCTGGGAGTAAATGCCGAATTCTCAGGAAGAAATGACATTACCATAGATGGGAAAAAGTTTTCCGGAAATGCTGAACACATCTATAAAAACAAAGTATTACATCATGGCACCATTTTGTATTCGTCTGACATGAAAGATATAAGTGGGGCACTGAAAATAAACCCTTTAAAATACAAAGACCGTGCTGTAAAATCCATACCAAAAAGAGTAACCAATGTAAAAGATCACCTGAAAACTGCATTGAGCCTAGAAGACTTTACTGAAATGATTATGCAGCACATTATTGACAGCAACCCTGCTGCCCATCGTTATGAATTTACAGCAGATGATTTGTCAGCCATTCAAAAGTTGAGAGACGAAAAATATGTGAATTGGGAATGGAACTATGGCCGTTCACCAGAATATAACTTCAAGCAAGGTGTTCGCACCAATGGCGGCACCCTGGAAGTGAACCTGGACATATACAAAGGAATAATTGAACATGCCGTTATTTATGGGGACTACTTCGGTCAAAAAGATAGTAGTGAAGTTGAAAAATTACTGATTGGTTGCAAACACGAACAAGAAGATATTAGAAAATTGCTGGAAGGAATTGATGTCAATTCCTATTTTCATAAAATGACTGTGGACGATTTGATGAGTGCCATGTTTTAGGCATCCCGGTGCCCTCTCTGAATAATCTTAAATGGGAAATTAGCATGAAGAGTTCCCAACAGATCAATGGTTTAGAATCCAAATCACTGGCACAATCCTTGTCCTAACGCATTCAAAGTGAATTTGATGTAGATTTACCTATGAGCTTTATATTGCCAATACTGCTTACACTTTTCTTTTCCTCTCCACAAAAAGTGCTGGTGTATGAAAACAGAGTCTACGAGCCCGAGATCAAATCTGTACAGCTATACAGTGAGAAAAGGGAAATCAGAAGTCACCTGCTGCCTTCCGTAACCCAAATCAATCAAAACGACCTTGTATTGGAGTTTGACGACCTGCGCAATGATTTTAACAGCTATTATGTCCGTATTATTCATTGCCAATATGATTGGGCGGCCTCCTCGCTGAGGGACCTGGATTTTATGGCTGATTATAACGAGTTCAACGTTAATGATTATGCGTTCTCCAGCAACACTCAGATTCCCTACGTTCATTACCGATTCAACCTCCCAAAAGTAAAACTCCCCGGTAATTACCTTTTGGTGGTTTATAGAAATGGTAACAAGTCGGACATCATTCTTTCTCATCGCTTCATGGTATATGATGGGCGCACCAGTCTGAAACAGGACAACCGAACCTCAGGCGCCCTAACCCTTCGCTCCACTAATCAGCAACTGAATTTCACCGTAGACTACAGAGGGGTTGAAATTATAAATCCATTCGGATCTGTGCATGTGGTCATCCGCCAAAACCAGCGGTGGGATAATGCAAGATTTAATATAAAACCCAGTTTTGTGAGAGAAGATGTTAATCAAATTGAATACCGGCTCTTTGATAGCGACAAGTTCTTTACAGCGGGCAATGAGTTCAGGTTTGTCGATTTCCGATCCATCAACTTCCCCGGGCAAAACACAGACCGGGTCGATAAAGCTTCCATCCCCTACCATTTATGGGTTCAACCAGATGCATCAAGGATCAATGAAGTATATTCTCAATACCCCGATATCAACGGGCAGTATTATATAGAAAATAGGGACAATGGAAATGATGAGACGGCATCCAACTATGTGGATGTCACATTTACTTTAAAAACCCAGGAGCTGGAAAAAGCAAACGTTTACCTCGTAGGAGCCTTTAACCAGTGGATTAAAAATCAAGAAAGTCGAATGCAGTACAGCCCGGCTACAGGTACTTATCAAAATACGCAACTGCTCAAGCAAGGGTGGTACAACTACCAATACCAGGTAGAAGGTAATCAACTCTCACCCAACTACTTTGAAGGAAGTCATTTTGAAACAGAAAATTTTTATGAAGTTTTCTTTTATTACCGTCCCTTTCAACCCAACGCGGATTTACTTATAGGCTACTTTCCAATTGAAGTAAACGGACGTTAAACGTAATTGCACTCTTCCTTAGGTTCAGACCGAGAAGTTTTTGAATCCGCACCGGCCACATCCAGCATACCAAATCCCTTGTGTGAAAAATGACCGATACCGTGTTCATAAACAAATTGCTGAACAGGCTGCGGAGCGTACATGGTAAATGGGAAGGTATACCCTCTCACCTCAAATTTTATATCCGAATCATAGACCGGATAAATGCGCGCGAATTTTTTATGGGACGACTGAATCCTTTTGATATACTCCTGATCCGCCACCACCTGGAATTTATAAAAGTCAGCCAATTGTTCTGGCGTATACTTGCCGCTGGCCTCCATCCGGGCAATGGTAGAGTCGTAGAGCAAGTCCGAAAATTCGTCTTCTTCCGGAGAAATAAAACGTTTGCCGTTGTCATCGTTAAATGACCCTGGCAATAATACTATGGGTGAAATGCAAAGGAACTTAACCGAATCGGTAATGGTAACAGGATCCTCATTATCATAGGACTCTGGTAGCAACTGCAGGTTTCCAATCATCAAATCCTTTTGAGCAAAGAGAACTCCTAAAAAGTAATCGAGGAAGGTTTTATCAGCGGCTGAAAAAACCAATGTAATCTTGGAGGAAAAGAAATGAAGCCCTTTTCGGCTAATTTTAATTTGCCCCTTTAACCCAGAAAAATTAAATTGTTTGTAGTCGGCAAAGTCTTTATTGCCACCAATCATAATGAGCCCCTTAATTGTTTGGGCCAATAGAAATTGATGGTGAAAAGGAACATAAGCCCCTCTATTCTTCAATGAAAAAACGATCCGGATTCTCAACGTCTGCAGATTATGCCTTAAAAAATAACCTTTTGAGTACCGCTAAAAAGTTAACTGCGGGTAGCTAAAATACTAAAAATCAGACAAATCGGAGGTTTTGATGTAAGGATTATTTAAACATTGAACCTAAAATGCATGATATCACCATCTTTAACCACATATTCTTTCCCTTCAATGGCTAATTTACCGGCCTCGCGACATCCTGCTTCAGTCTTATATTGCTGATAATCAGCTAGCTTAATAACCTCAGCCTTAATAAATCCTTTTTCAAAATCAGAATGAATTACGCCTGCCGCCTGAGGTGCTTTCCATCCCTTTTTTATCGTCCATGCCCTTACCTCCTGCACCCCGGCCGTGAAATAGGTTATCAAATCCAACAGGCTGTAAGTGGCCTTCACCAGCTTACCCAAGCCCGATTCTTTAAGCCCATATTCCTCCAAAAAGAGCTCCCTGTCTTCAATGGTATCCAACTCGGCAATCTGGGCTTCTATGGCCGCACACACCACGATGGTTTCAGCTCCTTCTTCTTTTGCCTTAGCAGCCAGTTCCTGAGAGAAAGCATTACCGGTATGTACAGCAGCCTCCTCCACATTGGCCACATACACCACAGGCTTAGCCGTGAGTAATTGTAAATCCTCAATAGCATCCTTGTCTTCCTCGCTGGCCTCAACTATTCTTATATTTTTTCCAGCCAGCAATGCCTCTCTGTACATCCTGAGGCTTGTCAGTTCTTTTTTGGCTTTAGGGTCTCCTCCCTTAACGGTTCGCTCAGTTTTGGCTATCTTTTTCTCAACCGATTCTAAATCCTTTAGCTGTAGTTCTGTATCAATAATCTCCTTGTCGGCAATGGGCCTGATTCTTCCATCTACGTGGATAATGTTATCATCTTCAAAACAACGTACCACGTGCGCAATTGCATCTACCTCACGGATATTGGCAAGAAACTGGTTGCCAAGTCCCTCACCTTTGCTGGCTCCTTTAACCAAACCGGCAATATCAACAAACTCAAATGTTGTAGGCAGAACTCTTTGTGGGTTGACCAATTCCTTTAAAATATCAAGGCGCTCATCCGGAACGGCAATTACGCCTACGTTGGGTTCAATCGTACAGAAAGGAAAATTTGCCGCCTCCGCCTTATTGTTGGATAATGCATTAAAAAGGGTTGATTTACCTACGTTGGGGAGCCCAACAATTCCACATCTGAGTGCCATAATTATAAATCCGTCTTAAAAAGTGGCAAATATAATCACAACAAATGAATGCAGGGTACTGCAAAAGAAAAGCCCCGATTCCGGTAGTAACCAGAATCGGGGCTTTCTCAATCTAGGTATAGGTTGGGGACTAGTCCCACTTTAGTTCTGTATCGATGGTTGAGGTTTTGGCCTCTTCCCTGGCTTCACGTGGCTGATCAAATTGTTCAAAATCTATCTCAGGCATCAGCTCTGACTTCACATGATTGACCGTGCTGTTCAAGGCTTCAACAAATTTGTTAAAGTCTTCTTTGTACAAGAATATTTTATGCTTCTCATAGGTAAAGCCTTCGTCATCTTTGTTGTAACGCTTCTTACTTTCCGTAATGGTCAGGTAATAATCGTTTGATCGGGTTGCCTTTACATCAAAGAAGTATGTCCGCTTTCCAGCTTTCACTTTCTCCGAAAATATTTCGTCCCTTCCGTTATTCTTATTCTCTTCCACGAATCTGGGTTTAGTTGTGAATTTTGAGGTAAATTGATCTAATCGAAGATAGTATTTTAAAAATTTATCACAAACTTAAGGCACCATAAATGCCAATAGTGCGTTATTTAAAGTTTATACAGCCCCTAATTAATTAGGTATATCTCTTATTTCCAAAATTCGTGAATATTAATTTCGACAACATAAAGCAATCGGCAAGCCTCGAATTGTTAGCAAAACAGCTTGTAGAAGGCTTTATTACAGGTTTACACAAGTCTCCGTACCATGGTTTTTCTGTAGAGTTTGCTGAACACCGCCTTTATAATGAAGGACAGAGTACACGCCATATCGATTGGAAAGTATTTGCCCGAACAGACCGTTTGTATACCAAGCAATACGAGGAAGAGACCAATCTTAGGTGTCTTATTGCCATTGACAGCTCCTCTTCCATGTACTACCCTTCTGATACCCTGGCCAAGTTTAAATTCAGCATTTATGCCGCTTCTGCAATCAGTTATCTGCTTCACAAACAACGGGATGCTGTTGGCCTATGTCTGTTTTCGGATAAAATTGAAGAATTCACCCCCATTAAATCAACTCCATCCCATCTGGACAAAATTTTTCAATTGTTGCAAAGGGCCATTGATCAGGGAGCAAAGGAACCCAAGTCAACCAAAGTTGCCAATGTACTTCACGAAATAGCGGAAAAAACACACAGGAGGTCGCTGATTGTACTGTTCAGCGATATGTTTGATGGTGATGAAGATCCCAATGAAATCTTCAAAGCATTACAACACCTGAAGCACAATAAGCATGAGGTACTCCTGTTTCATGTTACTGACCATCAAACAGAACTAAATTTTGAGTTTGATGAAAGACCTTATGAGTTTATTGATCTGGAGAGCAGGGAAAAAATAAAACTCAACCCTGCAGAAATCAAAGAGCAATTCACTACTCAACTTTCCTCTTTTCACAAAGAATTAAAACTCAAGTGTAATCAACTTAAGATTGATTTTATATCAGCCGATGCACAAAGCAATTATTTTGAAGTACTGCAGGCTTATTTGATCAAAAGATCGAAAATGCGATAGCTGGCGGGGTAGAGCAACTCACTTCAGCCTTGAGAATTTGTTGGTCTTAGCTCTGAAGTTGTTCGTTATGCAACCAGGCTTTTTTTGCCATCAGCTCTTCTTTGGTTTCTACCATATCCGGATCAGGAACACAACAATCTACCGGACAAACAGCAGCACATTGAGGCTCTTCATGGAACCCCGTGCACTCGGTACATTTACCTGAAACAATATAATAAAACTCATCAGAAACGGGAGTCTGATCACTCTTCGCGTCCACCTTTGAACCATCTCCTAAAACCACCTCATCAACCAGCGCAGTGCCACCTGCCCAGGTCCACTCTATACCTCCTTCATAAATTGCTGTGTTAGGGCATTCTGGTTCGCAAGCCCCGCAATTAATACACTCATCTGTTATCTTTATTGCCATGTCTTTAAAAGTCTATCAAATCCGAGTAATTTCGCACAAAAATACGATTCTAATCTAATCCTTCAAACAAGAAAGGTTCCACAAAAGTTTAGCAAACGCACAATGACTTTAGAAGAAAGAATAGCAGCATTTAGTAAACTGGGTAGCCGATTGAAACAATTATCAAAGAATGATCTGGAGACCATATCAGACAAAGCCCGCGTAAAAAACCCATGGTTTACAGGCGATAGTATAAAACTTTCACTAGATGGAATTAGCATTTTTCTTGATCAGAAAAAATTAGAAAACTGGCTATCACCATACTCCATCAACAAAAGCAGCAGCAAAACCGTTGGTGTTGCCATGGCGGGTAATATTCCCCTGGTTGGTTTTCATGACTATTTATGTATTCTAATGGCCGGGCATCGCGCTCAAATTAAGTTGAGCAATCAAGATGCAGAACTTCTGCCTTTCGTACATAGCATACTCACTGAGATTGAACCTCGTTTTTCTGATTTTACTTCTTTTGATGAGCGGCTTCATCAATACGATGCTGCTATCGCTACAGGAAGTGATAATACGGGCAGGTATTTTTCATATTATTTCAAAAACGTCCCTCACATTATTCGCAAAAACAGGTCGTCTTGCGCTATTCTGATCGGTGGAGAAACCAACGATGAGTTGGGGGCGCTTGGCAATGACACCTTTCATTACTTTGGACTTGGATGCAGAAACGTTTCCAAATTGTATATCCCGGAAGAATATGACCTGATTCCTCTTTTGAGAGAATGGGAAAAGTTTAACGACATTGTCCACCATAATAAATACGCTAACAATTATAACTACCAGCGCTCCATTCACCTTACCAACCTAAAGCACTTCTACGACAATGGTGCAATCCTAATGGTTGAAAGTGATAAACTCGTCTCTCCTATTTCTGTACTGTTTTATGAGCGCTATACTGACCAGGAAGACCTTAAAAGCAAGATTGCTCTACACAGCGAAAAATTGCAGTGCGTACTTTCAGCCAAAGGCTGGTTCCCGGGAAGTATTGATTTCGGAAAGGCCCAAACACCTGAACTGGAAGATTATGCGGACAACGTGGATACCATGAAGTTTCTGGCAGCTCTCTAAGTAATTACTTACCTCTAAGAACCTCTACCCAACCCGAGTAACTCTGCCCTGTCGCACTGATTCGGTAAAAGTATACTCCATCTGCTACATCTCCCCCATCCCAATCATTTTGATAATTTTTGGATGAATAGACTTGTTTACCCCATCGGTTGGTTATCATCACTTCTGTGGCATCTGGTTTATTGCGAATGAAGAATACTTCATTTACTCCGTCACCATTGGGCGTAAAAATATTGGGAATCATTAAGTTGTTATCAACACCAATAGTAATTGCATAGTCCTTACGACACCCCAATGAATCTCTTAGCGACAATAGATATTCCCCAGCAAATAAATTCGAAGCCGTGTACTCCATCTTCAGGTTAAGGGTATTTCTTGTGGCTTCGGTAAAGTCCTGAGCAAACACCTGACCAGGGAACAGCGGTTGCACCAATTCCAACCTTACTTCGTAAGGCTCTTGTAAACTCTCACTTATTCCAACAACCATAGAGCCTGTAGGCAGATCGGGAACAGAAACTGATTTATTGACATACAAAGTATCAAGGTTAGCTGCCGGACTGGTAACCGTAAAAGGTTTACGAGCAGACTGCACCGGACTTGGACAAGTGGTTGTGGCTGATTGATCTTGAGACAATTTAATTTCAAAATTACCACTTCCAAAACCTGCCACAGTAACCTCTCCCAAGGATTGCAATTGTGTAATCGCACCAGTAGCAACTACTGCACCTAGCTGAGTTACTTCATAAGTATAGTCAGCTAAATCTGATCCATTAATGAATGAAAGAACAACTCCACCCCCACTACCAAAGCAATTGACACTATTAGGCGCCACAGTAAAATCAACTACATCAGGACCAAGTAAAACTGTAACCTGACCAGTTTTAACACAACCTGGATCTCCATACTCTATGGTGTAGTCATAGGTTCCAACAGATAAACCAGTAAATAGAGGGTCATTAAAATTCGTTTGTGATAGCCCCAGATTGGTAGCAGAAGTTCCTACAATATCGATCCGAACACCCGTGTTGTTGATGGTTGGGACAGCCGGATTGATGCTAAATAGAATTGATCCGTCTGTTGGTGAGCATATTGCTGCTGAAGGAATCGGAGTAATGGTCACTGTGGAACAATTACCTGTAGGGCCTCCACAAAGAGGATCAGTGGCTGATCGTACTACAACCTGAACCGTAGATGCCGCGATGCAACCACCTAGATCATAAGAAACATTAATTACAACCGTTGATCCCGCGGAGCCTGAAGGATCAAATTGGGTACCCGTCACTCCTGTTCCAGTAAAGGTAAATACTCCTCCCCCTGTTGTTGGCGTTACCAAAGTTGTTAAGTCTACCGGGGCTGCAGAAGGGCATACTGTTGTTGAGTTATCAACTGCAAGAGATAGGTTAGGCACCACATTCACATCAAACATTTGTGGGGGTGCTATACAACCGCCCACATTGTAGTCAACCGTAATAGTTTGCACTCCACTTAAGCCTGTAGGATCAAAGTCAGGAGATGCTGTAATTCCAGGCCCTGAAAAAGTAAATGTACCACCTGCGGGCGATGCACTTAATGAAGGAATCGTTGTCAAATCAAATAAGCCTGAGGACTCACAAATCACAGTGGCTGTAGCGGGTACTGTAATGGTCGCATCGGTAACTACGTCAATATCAAATGAAGTAGAAGTCATACAGGTACCTGATGTATAATCCACATTTATGGTAACTGTTGTATTTCCCAATCCTGAGGGATCAAAGTTGGGGTCAGTAACACTGGCATGGCCAGAAAAAACAAAAGTGCCACCAGCTGGAGTTGCGCTAACCAAAGTATTAAGATCAATCACTCCACCAATATCGCATATCTGAATCGGTGCAGGTGGCAATACGATGTTTGCTCCACTGGTAACATCCACTGTTACTTGTGCCGCTGGAGTTTCTCCACAAGCATACACAGCCGTTACGAAGAAGTCGGTTGTACCTACTGTAGTCATATCCAGTTGTGCTCCGGCAGGAGTATAATTTGCACCTGTAAATATGGGAGGATTGGTCAATGCAGCATCCGTATACCAATTGTAGTCAATAGCACCTGCGCTTGAAGCACTCAAAATGGGTGCAGCTGAATTGACACAAAGAGATACCGGGGTACTTACTGTAGGCGCGGGGGAACTGGTATAATCAAAATTAATTCTAGAAAAGCCACTCCTATCAAAATATTCAATTACCAAATTATGGGTGCCCGCTGTCAGGCACACCGGTGTTGAATTGTAGGTTGTGAATGCATGCGTACTAAATGCTCCTGCTGGCAAAACGCTAACGCCATCAACCAATAAGCGCACCCCATCGTCAGCACCTAATGTAAACGTGTAAATACCTGCCGCGAATGTTTTCGTCATCCTCAACCTGATGCTGTAATCATTGAGATAAGACCCACAAATATTTGGGCCTGATACAGGAATAGTATTTGTTAGGTTAAGATTAAATGCATCGGTGGTCACATCATAACTGGAAAACCCGCTTATGGCAGCGATTTCCGTTTCATTAAGGAAGCCCCTGTACTTTGTATTATTAAAATCAATGTTGGTTGCTGGGGGTGCAGGGTTACCACTATCATCATACACATACGCCAACCACGTCTCGGATCCGAAAGTGGAGGGGTTACCAGCAATAGGGCTAACTGTTACAGTTGCAGCTCCACTAACCGTACCCGCTCCGCAGGTTGCATCCGTTACAGAGACCAGGCTGTAAGTGGTTGACAAAATAGGATTCACAATTTCTGTGTGTGGATTTGCGCCTGTGGTTCGATTGAAATTCGTAAAGCCATCAGTATATGTAAAATCCCATGTAGGTCCGGCACCGACAAAATTTACGGTGATTGCCACATTTTGTCCCACACAAGATGTTGGGGAACCCGACATCGAAGCAGAAACAGGAGCAGGTGGAATTACATTGATTGTAGCCTGTGCAGTACACAAGTTGGCATCGGTGACTGTTACCGTTACTTGTCCGGCTCCGGCATTAGAGAAATCAAAAGTGCTTACCCCTGGTGTTTCTGTTCCACCAGTGGTGTTACTGTCAACCGTAAATGTGTAAGCGCCCGTTCCTCCTGCTGCTGTAAATGTCCCTGAACCATTCATGCTACTGGCACAAGTCAGATTCACATCTGGTGTTACTCCTAGTGTTAGCGCTGGTGGTTGAGTTACATTAATGGTCGCCTGTGCAGTACACAAATTGGCATCAGTGACGGTGATGGTAATAGCGCCTACTCCTGCGTTGGAAAAGTCAAACGTAGTGGCTCCCGGTGTTTCAGTGCCACCTGTGGTATTGCTATCCACCGTAAAGGTGTAAGCACCAGTCCCGCCTGCAGCTGTGAACGTTCCTGAACCATTGGTATCTCCATTACAATTGAGGACAAAATCAGCCGTAGGTGACAACGTTAATAAAGGGGGTTGCGTAACATTGATGGTATGTTGAGTGGTGCACAGATTGGCATCAGTTACTGTAACAGTTACAGATCCTACTCCTGCATTGCTGATCACTGCAGTAGTGGCATTTAATGCAGGGGTGCCACCCGTTGTGTTGGCATCAACTGTAAATGTATAACCTGGGGTTCCTCCTGAAGTGGTGAACGTAATTGTCGCATCGGATGCACCGTTACAACTGGTCAACACATCAGACCCAGTTAATGCAAGTGCTGGTGGTTCGGTGATATTGATAGTGGCTTGTGCTGTACACAAGTTCGCATCGGTAACTGTAACTGTAATAGTGCCAACTCCTGCATTGGTCAAATCAAAAGTGCTGGCACCCGGAGTTTCTGTTCCTCCTGTTGTGTTACTATCAACGGTAAAGGTGTATGCTCCTGTTCCACCTGCTGCTGTAAATGTGCCGGCTCCATTGGTATCTCCGTTACAAAGCAACAACACATCGGCTGTCGTCCCTAGTGTTAGTACCGGGGGCTGTGTTACATTAATGGTTGCTTGTGCAGTACACAAATTGGCATCGGTAACAGTGACGGTAATGGTTCCTGCCCCCGCATTCGAAAAGTCAAACGTAGTGGCTCCCGGTGTTTCAGTGCCGCCTGTGGTATTGCTATCCACCGTAAAGGTGTAAGCGCCAGTCCCTCCTGCCGCAGTAAATGTGCCTGAACCATTGGTATCTCCATTACAATTGAGAACGAAATCAGCCGTAGGTGACAACGTTAATAAAGGGGGTTGCGTAACATTGATGGTATGTTGAGTGGTGCACAGATTGGCATCAGTTACTGTAACAGTTACAGATCCTACTCCTGCATTGCTGATCACTGCAGTAGTGGCATTTAATGCAGGGGTGCCACCCGTTGTGTTGGCATCAACTGTAAATGTATAACCTGGGGTTCCTCCTGAAGTGGTGAACGTAATTGTCGCATCGGATGCACCGTTACAACTGGTCAACACATCAGACCCAGTTAATGCAAGTGCTGGTGGTTCGGTGATATTGATAGTGGCTTGTGCTGTACACAAGTTCGCATCGGTAACTGTAACTGTAATAGTGCCAACTCCTGCATTGGTCAAATCAAAAGTGCTGGCACCCGGAGTTTCTGTTCCTCCTGTTGTGTTACTATCAACGGTAAAGGTGTATGCTCCTGTTCCACCTGCTGCTGTAAATGTGCCGGCTCCATTGGTATCTCCGTTACAAAGCAACAACACATCGGCTGTCGTCCCTAGTGTTAGTACCGGGGGCTGTGTTACATTAATGGTTGCTTGTGCAGTACACAAATTGGCATCGGTAACAGTGACGGTAATGGTTCCTGCCCCCGCATTCGAAAAGTCAAACGTAGTGGCTCCCGGTGTTTCAGTGCCGCCTGTGGTATTGCTATCCACCGTAAAGGTGTAAGCGCCAGTCCCTCCTGCCGCAGTAAATGTGCCTGAACCATTGGTATCTCCATTACAATTGAGAACGAAATCAGCCGTAGGCGAGAGCGTTAACAAAGGGGGTTGCGTAACATTGATGGTATGTTGCTCGGTGCACAAATTGGCATCCGTAACCGTAACCACTATGGATCCCACTCCAGCGTTAATAAAATCTAAAGTGGTTGCGGTGGTGCTGGTGGTTGCTCCTGTGGTATTACTATCCACCACAAATGAGTAGCCAGGTGTACCTCCTGCTGCTGTAAATGATCCGGAACCATCGGACGGACCACTACAATTCAAGAGTACATCACTCCCTGTGAGCGTAAGATCGGTTGGCTCATCAATTATAAAACCAAAAGGGGGTTCAATAATATTAACCGTTGGACAGCCGGTCTTAAATAACAGAACGGAGTAAGTACCTGGGGGAATCGAAGAATATACAACTGATCGATTTGGTTTATCCTCCACTTCGACTACCGACAGTGTAACAATACTTCCTGAACCCAGATCAAACAATTCAAAATTAAAAGGAATGCTTGTGGCCGCATCCGCAACATCAACTGTTATGGTACCATCATTGGCTCCAAAACAGGTAATATCTGTATGTGTTTTTAAGACAACATCAGACTGGGTAGCGCATTGGGCGGCTGCAGGAATTTGGAATCCCAGAAGAATTAAAAGTAATGCTGATAAGATTAAAAAATATCTCTTCACTTTATTGGAGAATTATACCCTTACCCAAAATTGATTTCTTTTGGCTGCAAGCGCCAGATGAATAGTAAACCATGTAGGTTGACGGTTTCAGGCTATTAAAAACTACTTTTTCAGATCCTGGCTTAAAGAAGACACTTTTCTTTTCTACCAGATCTCCGGTTGTTAGGTCATACAATTCCAGGGAATAATTGTCCTCCACTCCATCATGAAGTTCAAGCGCCAACGAATACTCACCAGATTCCGAAGCTTGAAGGGGCTTGCAGGTAAAACTTCCATTGCAATCCACTTGAAAGAAGAATACTGCAACTGGAAAGAATACTACAGAATATATCCTGTTCATTTATAATGATTTGGGCCAACAGACATAAACCTAAAGTTCAAAAAATTATGCAATAATAAATATCCTTCAAAAAATATAGTAACCCTATATCCATCCCAACACTATTATATACAAAGGACAAAGATGTGGAAACCTGCTTATCATGAAGTCTAAAAAATCAATATTACCCAATTCAGGTAATATTTAGCCGCAAAAATGCCTTTTTAGTACCTTTTTAGTACTTTTTGTTAAGAATTTCACTCATTATAAAAGCCTTTTTAAATCCTTTTGGATCTTTCAGTTCTTTCAAAAAATCAAATGATGCTTTCTTTTTCTTTATGTGGTATCCATCAAAGTGCTCAGACCTCATTTTGGTGCTCTTGTCAGGAGCTTCTTTTACCAAAGGTCTTTTTTCAGCTCTTTTTAGGGCTTCCTGGTAAGTTTGAAATGCTTTTTCGTCCTTCTTTTTGTCATAGCGGACTTCCTCCACTTCCTTGATCTCATCAGGAAGATCATCGTCATAATTAACAATGTCGTACTCGGGCTCCTTTTGTTTGGGCGGAGCAGGTTTGGATAGCGTTTTTTCACCCTGAATCTCTCTCAAAAGGTCTTCAAAGGTGATTGGCTTCTGCTCGGTGGACGGCTGTGGCCTTTTCGGTTTGTCTGGTGCGTTTTCTGGTGGTGGTGCCTGGCCGGCCTTCTTTTTATTGGCGCGGGCAATAAGGGTGATTACCACCACAATGATCCATATCCAAAATTGAAAATCCATTGGATCAAAGATACCTAAATATCGCAAATTCCAACTTTTTTAAAATTTTATAGTCTGGATAAAATGTGGATGAATTTAGAGGCGTGCGTTTCCCAAATGGCAAATCAAAGTTATCTTTGCGGTCTTCTAAAAAGACACAACCACTTTCAACGAACGTATTCATGCAGTTATCGAAGCTGGAGATTAAGGGATTTAAGAGTTTTGCCGATAAGGTCGTTATCAACTTTGACGAGGGCATTACAGGAATTGTAGGCCCTAATGGCTGCGGAAAGTCAAACGTAGTTGACGCCATTCGCTGGGTGCTGGGTGAGCAGAAAACAAGCGCTTTGAGGTCGGAAAAGATGGAAAATATCATCTTTAACGGCACCAATACCCGCTCACCGCTTCAATTGGCGGAAGTTTCTCTTACCATTAATAATACCAAGAACATCCTCCCAACGGAATATTCGCAGGTTACGATCACACGCAGGCTGTATCGCTCTGGGGAAAGTGAATATTTGCTGAATAACGTCACCTGCCGCCTGAAGGACATCACCAATTTATTTCTTGACACCGGAGTAGCCTCTAACAGCTACGCTATTATTGAGTTGGGAATGGTGGATGATCTTCTCAACGACCGCGATAATTCCAGAAGGATGCTATTTGAAGAAGCAGCTGGTATTTCAAAGTTTAAAAAACGCAAAAAAGAGACCCTCAAGAAATTGGAGGATACCGATGCTGACCTTGAGCGTGTGGAGGACTTACTTTTCGAGATAGAAAAGAACATGAAAAGCCTGGAAAAGCAGGCTAAACAAACAGAGACCTACTACAGAATAAAGGAGGAATACAAAGTAAAAAGCATTCAACTGGCCAAGCTGGTTGTAAAGAAGCAAAAAGAAAAATTCGACTCTGTCAATAAGCAGGTAGCAGAAGAAAACGATCGGAAAACCTCACTTACCGCTGCTATTGCTGAAAAAGAGGCTCTTATTGAAAAATCAAAGGCTGAATTGATCGACAAGGAAAGAACACTTTCCAGCAGACAGAAGGCAATCAATGAATATGTAGGAAAGATAAGGCAATATGAGAGTGAGAAGCAGATAAAAAACGAACGCCTTCGTTTCCTCAATGATCGAATCACCAGCCTGAAGGAGCAAATAGATCAGGACAAGCAAAGTAATGAGCGTGCAAGGTTCACCATCCAAAGCCTGGAAACGGAGAAAGAATCAGCAAAAGCACAGCGCAATGAGATAGCCGAAAAGGTAAGTGCTCTAAAAACAGAATACGATGCACAAAAAGCAGCTACTTTAACTCTGCAGGGAGAAGTAGATGCTTTGCGCAAAGCACACCGTGCCAACCAGGATGAGTCGTATCAATTGAATAAAGCTTTAGAGATCCGGGAAATCCAGGTATCTTCCTTTAAACAAGAGATTGAGAGAACGGCCACTGACTCCAATGAACAAAGTGCAAGCCTGGCTGACTTTGAAAAAAAGCTGGTCGTTCTTCAACACGAGATCACCGAAAAGAATGGATACCTATCCAAACTAAAAAACGAAGAAGCCGAAGTTAATCAGCGCTCCACCTCCCTGGAAAAAACCATTGAGATGATTCGCGAGGAGATGACTGAGGTTGGCAGGAAATTAGACGCACGCCAAAACGAGTTTCAGCTGACCAAATCATTGGTTGAAAATCTTGAAGGATTTCCTGAAGCCATTAAGTTCCTTAAGAAAAATGTAGGATGGACAAAAAACGCTCCTCTCCTTTCGGATATTATTTCTACCACTGAAGAGTATCGCGTTGCCATTGAAAATTACCTCGAGCCTTACCTCAACTACTACATCGTTGAGCATGAAGCCGAGGCCTATGAGGCTATCAATATATTGAGTGACGCCAGTAAGGGAAAAGCCAATTTCTTTATACTTGATGCATTTGAGAAGTTTGTTCCTTCTGACGTGCAGATGTATTCCAATGCCTTCCCAGCCACCCAGATTATGGAATTCGATTCCAAGTACAGGAAGCTGATGGCTTACATTCTCGACAAAACGTATGTACACGATGGAGATGTAAAAACCATTCCGGTTGAAGATGGAAATACCTTTATTACTAAAAATGGAAAAGTTACCAAAAGACGTTTTAGTCTGTCTGGTGGTTCAGTGGGTTTATTTGAAGGCAAAAGAATAGGTAGGGCAAAGAATATCGAAAAACTTGATAAGGAAATAAAAGACCTTACCAGAAAAGTTGAAGACATCAGACAAGGCTTGCTGGACAAACAACGCGAACTTGAAAAACTGAAGAACAACACGCTGCAACAGCAAATTGAAGAAGCGCGTAATGCCATTAAAATGGTGAACGATGAATTCATCTCTGTTCGCACGAAAAAAGAGCAGTTTGCCAATATGCTGAATACAGCAGATCTGCGCAGGGAAGATATTCAGGAGAAAATTCAAAACCTGACACAGGAAATTGAAGACCTGAAACCAAAAGCTGAGCAGGCACTTGTAGCAGTACAGCAGCACGAAGAAAAGCTGAAATCTATAACAGAGGATTTTAATGCACAAAATGAAATTTTAAGCCAAAAGTCATCTGCGTTTAACGAGCAGAATATCAACTTTCACCAGCAGGAGAACAGGGTAAAAAGTTTGGAGCAGGAAGTTCGCTTCAAGCAAGAGTCGATGGAACAAAGTAGTTTACGCATCGAAACCAACCAGCAGGAACTCAAGACGAACGAGGAGGAAATAAAAGTTATTATCGAAACCACCCAGAGCAACGATGAGGAACTCATCGCCATGTATGCTCAAAAGGAGGAAATGGAAGTAGGCTTAGGTGAGGCTGAAAAATTATATTACGCTGCCAGAGGGGAGATCGATCAATTTGAAAAAGGATTGAAAGAAGTTCAGCATCAGAGACAGAACATCGACACAATCCTAATGGAACTTCAAAATGAAGTGAACGAAAGCAAGCTGGAGCTCAACTCGGTAAAAGAAAGATTGTCAGTCGAGTTTAAGGTTGAACTGGATACCCTGTTGCAAACAGAAGCAGGCGCAGAAGAGGAAGAGATACCGGATGAAGAAAAGGTGCGGAATGATGTCAGCAAGATTCGAAATCGGTTAGAGAACATGGGACCCATCAACCCTATGGCGATGGAAGCATACAATGAAATCAAAGAAAGAAATGATTTTATCATCGCGCAAAAAGAGGATCTGATTAAGGCCAAAGAATCGTTGTTAAGTACCATATCTGAAATTGAAGGTGTAGCCAGTGAAACATTTATGGAGGCCTTCAATAAGATTAAAGAACATTTTATTGACGTGTTCAGATCGCTGTTCGCAGAAGGCGATGATTGTGATTTAAAACTGGCTGATCCTACCAAACCTTTGGAGTCTGATATAGAAATTATTGCAAAACCAAAAGGAAAGCGCCCTTTAAGCATCAATCAATTATCAGGTGGAGAAAAAACACTTACGGCTACGGCCCTGCTTTTCTCCATGTACCTGTTGAAGCCTGCACCTTTTTGTATTTTCGATGAGGTGGATGCACCGTTGGATGATGCCAACATTGATAAATTCAACAACATCATTCGCGATTTCAGTAAAGACAGTCAGTTTGTAATTGTAACGCACAACAAACGTACAATGACCAGCACTGACGTGATCTATGGTATCACGATGGTTGAAAAAGGAGTATCAAGAGTAGTGCCTGTTGATTTAAGAGAGCTTGCATAACAAATTATAAGTAATGGAGCGGTTATTAGTCTTGTAACTGCTCCAATACTGTTCTCACCTGATCCATATAAGCTTTAATCTCTGTAGGCTGACTGCCTGTACTTGTATCGATGTGCCAATACTGGCTTTCCTCATTTGAGTTTAGAATTAAGTGATACCCGCCCTGATCGGCACAGTCAGGGCATCCGATTGTTTCATTGGGTCGTTCTTTTAAGTATTCCGGAAACTGTGTCAATAGTGATTTTGTCACCTGGTATTTGTCCTCAGGCAATGGATCTTTATCAAAATGAAGTTCCTCTTCAGGATAACGCGCTATGTTATCTTTAAATAAAGCCCCCTCTTTTATCTGAAAAAAATGGGCGCAATCTCCCACACAATACCCATATGCTACTCCGAATATCAGAACCTCGTCAGAATTGGGTCTGGTATTTTCCTCACATCCACTTAAGGTCGTTAAAACCAAAAGTAGCATTACAAACAAATTCTTCATTATAATCATAAGCACTGAATTATTTAAAACGACCCTCAATTATAAAGTGGTCAGTAAAGGAACGAAAATATGATTATGATCGTATTTTACAATAGACAGTTTAACTAACTTGGCCACCTCATATACTCATATACAGGAATAGCTACCCATGAAAAAAGACATAGAAGAAAGAAGCGACATCGAAAAATTAGTCAATTCTTTTTATGATAAAGTAAGGGAGGACAACACGATTGGTCATATTTTCAATGATGTGGCAAAAGTAGACTGGCCCCATCATTTACCCATCATGTATAACTTTTGGGAGATGGTGTTGTTTGGCAAAGGCCCCTACAAAGGTGACCCCATGACTAAGCATATTCAATTGAATCAAAAAGTCATCTTAGATTCGACTCATTTCGACAGATGGAAAGAATTGTTTTTTGAAACGATTGATGAACATTTTATCGGTGACAAAGCCAATGAAGCTAAATTACGAGCAACCAATATTGCCAGTTTAATGCTGTATCGCGTAAAGCAAAGCGTTCAATAATTCTGTTATTCTTATTGGTGTAAAATTACTTTTTCGAAATATCGTTGGGCAGTGTCATTAACACGGACATTAAATCTATGCCATACCACAAATTCCCTACTCTGACGTTTTCATTTTCCGCATGTTGGTTATTGTCATGATTCACCATGTTCACTGAAATAGCAGGCGTTTTCAACACATCATAAATGGCATTGTTTACACGGTTGCTCCCTCCAGAACTCGGTAGAAAAACAGCTTTATCACCGGTAAAAGACTTTACCCCAGTGATCACACTCATGATCTCCGGCTGATCCATATTCACCTTTATAGCCGGAAAACCATCCTTATCCCGGACCACTTTAACCACCTTAGGGTATTTCATGCGCGTTTCATGATCAGGCTCATCGTATACAATGTGCCATCCTTCTTTTCTTATATGTGCTTCTACCAAATCCATCATTTTCTCTGGATCATTTCCCTTTACCAGTCGCATGCCCAATTCAGCAATAGCTACGGAAGGTATAACATTCCGCGCCTTGTCTCCTACCGAACCGCTGGACAACCCACGCACCGTTAAACTCGGAAGTAGTAATCTTTCGTTCAGTGACTGGCCGTTGCCTTCGGTAAACCCCAGACCCAATTCCTCTTTCATTTGCTGATCAATATTGGGAGCATTGGCCAATTGCCTCCTTTCAAAATCAGATATTGGTTCCACAGAATCATAGTAACCATCAATGAGAACTGTGCCGTCCTCCGCTTTCATAGAGGTAAGCAATCTTGCAATCATTTGTCCTGGTACAGGCGCCCAGTTTCCATAATGTCCGCTATGCAGGGGGCGCGAAGGACCGTACACTGTGAGCTGCATTCCGGTTATCCCTCTTCCTCCAAATTTAAATGAAGGATCTCCCGTTTGATAGACCGCACCATCACACAACAACCAAACAGAGATGTCCTTGAACAAATCCCCATACCTGGTCATATAGGTTTCAATATGAGGTGAGCTGGATTCTTCTTCTCCATCAAAAAACAATTTGATATTAGAAGTGAGGCCAATCTTTGAAGCTTTGAGTGCATCGATTGCCGCCATCATCGCAATGATGGGTGCTTTGTCGTCACTGGCAGAACGACCGTAAAGTCTCCACTCTTCATTGATGGGTTCACCGACCTTGGGCATAGGAATAGGACTACCTCCTTTGTACATGGCCTTATCATACAATTCTGCTTTGAATGCATCCAACTTCCACAATGCAGGATCAACCGGTTGGCCATCATAGTGAGCATAAAAGCAAAGGGTGCGAGTAGCCCCTTTTACTTTGTATTCGCCATATACGATGGGTGGTGCTCCTGGTTCTTCTAACAATTGCATATTAAATCCACGGTCGGCAAAAAGTTTTTTGATCTTCTCCGCATTGCGTTGAATGTTGGGCAAGTCTGAAGCATGGTTGGGTATGCTGATTAAATCTTTTAATTCAGCAAGAATGTTTGCTCCGTCTTTTTTTATCCAATCTCTGCTGGCATTAACGGAAGGTTGCGCAAATGAAAAGAAGGGTATGAATAGCAGTAATCCTAAAGCTTTCATAGGTTTAAGTTTTTGACGAATCTCAAATTAGTCAAAAAATCAAACTTATTAATGAAATAGTTTATAGATGTATGTTAGAAACAACCGATTTATCTCAACTTAAAAGTGATGGGTAATACCACACGCTGTCTAATTAGTTCTCCCCTACGAGAACCTGGTACCCAGTTCGATAAAGAAATAACCCTCATTGCCTCTTTATCCAAATCAGAACTAATCCCTTGAACTATTTCGATTTCAGTTAATTCCCCATCTTTTTCAACAATGAATTCTACAAATACCCTGCCCTCAACACCCAAGGATCTTGATCTTATAGGGTATTTTAAATTATCTTCAAGAAACTTTTTAAAAGCAAGCATGCCTCCCAAAGGTAAAGGCGCAGTAATTTCAGTTGAAAATACCTCAGACCATTTAAGTGATAGTTTAAAGAATTGACTTGTTGGATTTCCATTTTGCATTGCGGGCACCCAATTCTTTAAGGTTTTGAGCTGAATTGTAATGGAATCAGAATTCTCTATTTGATGGTCATACTCAATGTCCGTCAAAATTCCAGATTGATCTACAGAAAAAGCCAAAAGCAAAACGCTATCTCCTGATTCATATAACCCTCTCCAAAAAGAAGTTTTAATTAAGGCACTTCCTAAATCATTAAAGAAATGCTCCCATCCACCCGGGTATTTGGCGCTAACTTCTTTTGCATCCAAAGAATCAGTTGATTCCTCTACCGGAGCAAGTTCTCGCTCTTCAAAATATGCCAAGTCAAATTCCGCAATATGTTTATATTCTCTGTCAAGTAATATCTTAAAATTGTCAACTTCTGGAATCTCCACCTTACTGGTTGTATATCCAACGTGTGAAATAATCAGAGGCCCAATATCTTCTTCATTCACCTCTAGTGCAAAAAAACCTAGATGATTGGAGGTGGTAATTTTGTCACTTCCCTCTATAACTATATTCGCATTTTTGATAGGCTTTTGCTCATCATTAGACAATATTCTACCCACAATATTTCTTTCCTGGCTAAAAGCAGGTGTAAGTAGTCCAAAAAGGATTAAATAGATAAATGCTAATTTTGACAAATCATTAGGGTTAACCCTCAAATTTACCAGCTATAATTAAATTAGCAAGTTCGTGGATAAAAACTCCTACCTGAACCTCGTTGACGCTTGTCGATTAAGGATATGGATCAATAAGTACCATCTTTAGCAAAATCGTTTTTTCGGTACATCCATTTTCCACTCGTAAAATCCGGGAAAGCCAAGGTCTCTCCACCCTGCTGAATAGACGTCTCCGACAAGGGTGTAATCGCACTCCATGTTACGGCATCGTAAACATCCTGGGGTGTATTGGTCTTCCGCTTTACAGATTCCACAAAGGCATTCACCACAAACCAATCCATACCACCATGCCCCGCACCGGTTGCCTTTGCTGCATGTGCCTTCCACAAGGGATGATCATACTTATCCAGCCAGGCCTGTGCATCTTCCCAGCGGTGAGCTTCTTTGCTCCGACCCTCTATGTAAATGGATTTATTCACGTCCATCCAAATTCCATTGGTACCCTGCACGCGAAAACCCAGTGAGTAAGGACGGGGAAGGTTTGTGTCATGTTGTAATAAAATAGTTTCTTCATTCTTGCACTTGATCATTGTGGTGACCACATCCCCAAGTTTAAATTTGACTTTAGCATTGGGATGATCCTCCCCTCCATTCTTTACAATATAATTGTGTAGTCCCCGTGATTTTGAAGAGTACGATGTCAGGTGTGTAAATATGTTGCCTCTATTGATATTCGTCATCATCGCAATCGGACCAATTCCATGTGTTGGATAGAGATCCGCATCTCTCATAACTGAATATTGAGTTCTCCATTGCGCTTCTGAAAAGCCCTTCTCTCCAAATTCGACCCCACCACCATAAGGTTTTACACCATCATTAAATTTTACCTCTCTTAGGTCATGCTGGTAACCTCCCTGAAGGTGGATAAGCTCTCCAAATACATTTTGTCTTACCATGTTCATGACAGCCATCACATCGCGCCTGTAGCAAACATTTTCCAACATCATCAATGGCATGCCCGTACGTTCTGAGGTGTGAACCAGCTGCCAGCATTCTTCAATGGTTGCACCTGTCATTACCTCACAGGCAGTGTACTTACCAGCGTTCATGGCATCAAGGCACATTATTGTATGCCATTCCCATGGGGTAGAGATGATCACCGCATCAATATCTTTGTTCTCCAGCATCTTGCGATATCCGTAGGGTCCATCGAGGATAACCTGCGGCATCGCTTTACCGGATTTTTTGATCATATCTTTCGACATGTCCATCATCCGCTGCTGAACATCACAAATGGCCACAACCTCCACATCCGCTCTCCTTAACAACAGATCCAAATGATTCTGACCACGAAGGCCTACCCCTATTAATCCAATCCGAACAACCTCATCTTTTTCCTTTGAAAATAAAACGCCTGAAGGTATAATGGTCAATCCAATTCCTGTTAGGCTGGTGGCCTTAATAAAATCTCTCCGTGATATCATAATTTTTCAAAATACCTGAAACCCAATTAACTATTTATTTTCAATTACGGCAACCGCCTCCAGTTCCACCAAGTACTCGTCTTTGTATAAAGAATAAACTCCCACCAATGTATTGGCGGGCATTTCCTTATCACCGAGTATTTCTCCTCTTATTTTTCTGAATGTCTCCAGATCACTTTCCTTGTATCGGACAATGTAGGTTGTCATTTTAACAACATCTGAAAATTGGGCTCCTGCATCTGCGAGTTGCTTCTCAAGATTGCCGAAGGCAGATCTGAGTTGGGTAGCCAGATCCATTCCCTCTCCCACCTGTCCGGATACATAAATGGTTTTTGTGTTGGTATCGCTAATGGTTACAACATGTGTATAACCAGGTCCCGGATTGATGTATTCTTTTATAATCTGCCCTTCCACTGATCCATAAAGGCAGGTGAGGGAAATAAGTATGGCCAATTGCTTCATCATTAAAGATAAACAAAATCCTTTATGAATTATCCCCCTTCATGGAACGGAATCTCAATTACCAGTAATGCTTGTGTTCAGTCTTAGATTGGTTTACCCAACAAAAACCTTCTAGAGCTCCATGCACATGTGCAATGGGTAAGATGAGGATGCCCCCTATCAGCATTCCCAATTCATAAAATAATGAACTGTCTTTAAACGGCTTTCTGCCTGGACTGAAATGCACTATAGGGTATTCCATACATATTACCTGCTATCATAATTTGTACTGCGAATAGAAAAATAGCTGTTTTTTCTCACCATATTCTTGCTCATGCCCTGTCGCAACGCCATCATAATATACTGATAAGAGCAGGCAGCACAACCATTAACTTCGGTTACTGCCAATTGAAACGCTGTTTTCAATCCGGTTTTTGAGTTTAAAATCACTAACAATTTCAGCCATTATGGAAAGTGCGATTTCTTCAGGTGTCTCGCCACCAATTGGTAAGCCAACAGGGCCATGAATTTTATTAAAAATTTCTTCATCAATCATAAAATTAGTTTCAATAATATCATGAAGTAATTTCTCCCGTCTATGTACCGGGCCAAGAATACCGATATACGATATGTTCGCAGCTATTACCTGAAGCAAAAATCGTAAATCTTTGGCGTAATTATGACTCATCACTACCAATGCGGAATTTTCGCTAATCAAGCTTAAATCAAAATTATCAAGACTGATTACTTGTACGGCTTTTGCAAAGGGGAACTCTCTCCCATTACAATCACATTGTTCTGTGGCCAGAATGATAACTTCCCATCCCAGAAACGAAGCTATTTCGCTTAGTTTTTTTGCATCATGTTCCACACCAAAGATGTATAACCTATCCAGTGGTTTGTAGAGGTATCTATAAATTAGATTACCTGAATCTTGTTTATAATGGGTATTAAAAAACGACTTTTTATTAAATTCGAAAGTGGTTCCAAAACTTTGCTTACTAATCTCCTGTGGAAGGAAAGAACAAGCTATTGAAAACCCAGTTCTCTTTTGGATGGCGTTTTCAATTGCGGCCAATAATTCATCAGCAGGCTCAAACAATTCCAATAAGATATAGATACTTCCTTCGCATCCCAATCTGTACCGACCATCGTACTTAAATACTTTAGAAGTATTAGAGGAAAAGACAGATGCTGCTTGCCTTGTTACTTCTTTCTCTATACATCCGCCACTTAAGGCACCTGTTAGTTGATGATTTTCATCAATTAACATTTGTGTTCCTTCTTTTCGATAAGAGGATCCTTCTACATGCACTATGGTAGCGAGAACAGTGCGTATTTTATTTTTTGCAGCCCTTTTGTAAGACTCTAAAATTTTCAAAAACTCATGAGTCATTTCTATTTTATTTTTTTATCATTTGCCACTACATATGGAGTGTGCCTCCCTGCAATAGGTTGATGCCACATTAGAAAGGTCACAACCAAATTAGCGCTTTTTGTATTTTCCATCAAGTTCGGAAAAATTGAGCGAAAGAGCTCATTACAATATCGAATTCGGAGCCTTCCTGCGCATAGACCCTAGATTATTTCGAAAATCATGTCTTGAGCTGACCCTCATCATTATAAATCCAGAAACAAAGCCATAGGTTTGGAGGTCAGATAAAGGTGCGAACGCCAAAAAATAAAAAGGAATGAAAGCAGTCATTACAACGGAGAAAATACCTATAAAACTATGGTTGGAAGTAGAGCAGGTGGAAGAGGGTGCACTGGAGCAAGCCCGTAATCTTGCCAATCTACCTTTTGCCTTTAAGCATATTGCAATCATGCCCGATACCCATGTGGGATATGGCATGCCCATTGGTGCCATACTTGCCACCAAAGGAGCTGTTGTTCCGAATGCTGTTGGTGTAGACATTGGTTGTGGCATGTGCTCTTTGCGGACGAACCTGACACACATAGAAACACCTGAGTTGAAGAAGATAATGGACATTATCCGAAAGACGGTGCCCGTTGGTTTTAATCATCACGAGAGTATCCAGGATGAATCCTGGATGCCTGAAAAAAAAGGAGATTTGCCCATAGTGGAGCAGGAATATCAAAGTGCCCTTTATCAGATCGGTACCTTAGGTGGAGGAAACCACTTTATCGAAATACAAAAAGGATCGGATGGGTATATCTGGATCATGATACATTCGGGTTCCAGAAACATCGGCTATACGGTGGCAAACCACTACAATGATATCGCCAAGGAAAAAAATAAAGCATCGGGGGAAAATGTTCCAAGAGACCTGGCATTTATCCCTGAAGATTCTGAGTATTTCGATCTTTACTGGAATGAAATGAATTATTGTATCGATTTTGCATTGGCCAACCGTAAACTGATGATGGAGCGGACAAAGTTGGCATTTATGGAAATTATGCCAGAGGTGGAATTTGCCGATTTCATTAATAAACCTCACAATTTTGCTGCATTGGAAGAGCATTTTGGCGAGATGGTTATCGTTCATCGCAAAGGGGCAACCCGGGCAAGGAAAGGTGAGTGGGGTATGATTCCCGGTTCACAGGGCACCCAATCTTTTTTGGTAAAGGGAAAGGGAAATGCCAAGGCTTTCGAATCGTGTTCTCACGGGGCAGGAAGAATTATGAGCAGATCGGAGGCACGAAAATCACTTGACCTGGAAGAAGAAAGGAAAATACTTACAGATCAGGGGATACTGCACGCCATCCGCCACCAAAGTGATCTGGACGAAGCTCCGAGTTCATACAAAGATATCGATGAGGTAATGGCAAACCAGGCAGATCTGGTGGATATACAAATTCAATTGCAACCTCTGGCCGTTATTAAGGGGTGATGTGGGTATATGAAATAATTCTTAATTATTGGCTGCGCTAAAGGTTTATGCTGCCCTCTTATTTCGTTTCGCGTTTCGGGTGTTTACCCAGAGCGAACACAACAGTGCCAACAGTGCAAAGCCGACCGTAAATAAATCCACCATTTGGGCATTGGGCAACCAGCCCGTTAATTTTTCCACCAGAAATGCAATATAGCTCGATGGGATATTCCTTTCACCCAGGGATTGGAGCACCTGATAGTGCCAATCGGTCAAAAAACAATAACCCCATCCTTTCCAAAAACCCAATAGCAACCATGATCCAAAGGTAATGAGCAGAGAAATCAGGTTGAGCTTTCGCATTCGTGGATGGAGCCATCCAAACAAATTGAAAAAAATCAATACCGTGTGGAAGACATAAAAAAAGACGTTGGCTATATGAAGTTCAAGATCCATCATGTTGATACGGAAACCACATCGTACCCACTACTGATAGGGATACATCCTAAAAATCCTGACAACATTGGCGCTATTGTTCTTACTTTTGAAGTTTCCATTTGTATCGTTACAATTTAAAGCCAATCCTCTTCATCTGTTGTGCTTTTATCAAGTCTTGTGTTTGGTAGCCCAACCAAAGCTCTTAAAATACCATGAACAATAGCGATTGACAATAAAAGAACACCTGTTATTAGCATTCCCAATTTATAACATAATGAATTGTTTGGTTATTATTCGCTTTCTTTTAGATAAAAATCCACCCAAGCATCCATTTGCATTACCGAATTAGGTCGTAGAACAATTTTTTGATTTTTGTCTAGCAAAAATAAAGTAGGTGAAGCAAAGACATAATAATCTTTTACGGCTTGTGTATCCCATTTCTTATAATCACACACACTAACAAAAGGGAATACGCTAGAAAAATCCTTAAATAAGGTTTCATCCGTATCCAATGAAATAAAAACTACTTCAACGCCTTTGGATTTCCATTTTTTATAAAGAGGAAGTAATTGGCTTAGTTCTTCTGTGCATTTGGAGCACCAGCTGGCTCCAAAAATTACCACTTTATATATCGATTGAATCTCTGATAATCGGCTTGGCATTTTTACAACCGAACCATTTTTAAAAGCATCACCGCTAAATACAATATCGCTTGCCATGTTCCCTATTTTCATGGCCCTGTACAACTCTAATTGTTTTGCTAAATCATCATTTACCGTGCAGCTGTTTTGTGTTAATACTTTGATAGCGAGATACGCTGATGCCCGAGATAAACTACGCTGTTCCAATAGATCAAAAAGATATTTGTTGATCTCGTTAAACTTCTTTTCGTTTTTTGACAGGTTTGCTACCATGTAATCAATGGAAATGCTCATTTCATTGAAAATAGTATCAAGCGATTGCCCCATATTTTCTAATAACCAAAAATGACTTTCAATGGCATCCTTTAACAATCCGCTTTTGTAGAGCCGCTCATCGTATAATCTATATTTCTGAAAGCATTTATAGTAGCCGGAATTTCTTCGGTGCGGTATTGAACAACTGTAGAAACCGAACTCACCAATTTTCGGATAGGCAAATACCAACTGATGTAGCTTTTGGGGTCTAAACTTTTCAGAAAATCGCTATCCTCTTTTTTTATGCGTTGTATTTCTGCTTCAATAGCTTGAAAGGGTAATTTTTGAATTGAAAAGAGTGAATCTGCTTGATATATTTTTCGCAAATAACCGTACTTCTGCACGTTAACCTTCATAGTCTCAGAGTCCCTTGCAGGTGACTCTGAGTAGGAATATAGGAACCCTGAGTAGGAATATGTTGCTAATGCACCGTTGCGGAGGTTGTCATTGATTACCCCTCTTAGTTACTCCTCGCAAAATAAGATTGCAGATCAGCCAATATTTGATTACCTGCCCTATCCCCTGGATCTAACCTTAGACCCGATTTAACGGACGTAAATGCATTCTTATAGTCTTGTACCTTAATATACGATCGTGCAAGAAATAAATATCCCAATGCCATGTTGGGCTCTATCTCTACCGCTTTTCTATACCACACAATCGCTTCATTGATATTGTTTTCTTTATAGTAGTAATTTCCAATGTTAAAGTAGGAAGATCCAATCCATGGATTAATACTGTTTGCCCTTTTATAGGCTTCCAGGGCTTTCGCATTTTGATTTGTTTTAAATAAGATATTTCCTTTGTTGAGCCATACATCATAGTCGTTGGCATTGATCTTAATGGCTCTATCAAGAATCTGATTGGCAGCTGCATTCTGATTTAGGGTAGAATAGGCAACGGCCATATTGATCATAACACCAATGTTATCAGGCACTATCTCCAAACTTTTTCGATAGGTTTCAATTGCCTCATTATAATTCCCCTTCTCCTCATATTTTTTTGCCATTATTGGAAGTGCACTCGACCATCTCTTCATTATTTTTCTTCTCCTGTCTTCTTCCATCTGGTTCAATTTGTCTACCAATAGATTGTGTATTTCATCGTTACTATCCTGTATCAGGTGCAGGCTCGCCATTGCCACCGATTGTACGTCAACGTCAGGACTATTAATATAGTTTTTAATTCTGTTTACGGTCTCTGCATCAATATCTTTCATTTCTGGCCTTAAATAATCAAAAGCAAATTCACTAAGGCCGGCCATTTGCCCTATTACATGGTTTGTAGAATCAGGTAACAAAACTTTACTCGCTTCAAAGAGGCTCATGCTCGGGTCGAATTCTATTAACCGCTCCACCATGTCATTGTGAGGTTTAAGCTCGCCATACCATTCCGTTACTTTGTTTTGCAAAAACTCTACACTTTTGTCACTATGGCATTGAATGCATGCGCTTTCAATTCCTATACTGGCATCAAAAGCAGGTCGTGGAATGGGTATGGTGTGATCCGATCTAGCAAATCTCAAGTGAGTTCCCATTGCCTGATTCTGAAGATAAGGCATATGACAGGATACGCATTGACTGCCTTTAGAATCGATCAAATGAAAAGAGTGAGCAGTGGGATTAATCGCTTTGCTCGCATGACAAGAGGTGCATTGCCCATCATCAAATGGACTGGCCAATACCTGCCCATTGGTATCACGATAAGATTGCTCATGAGGATCATGACAACTTACACAAGTCATAGATCCATTAATATAACAATCACTACTTAAATGGGTGAGCTGATACGCAAATTCTTTAACTCTTCCATCAGGGAGATAAGGATTCTCTTTTCTAAATCCTAATATCGGAAACTTAACCGCATAATATTCTTCAAGATCATCACCGGGAAGAAACCCTGGTTCCAGGACATTTTTTAAAGAATGACATTTAAAGCAGACATCCAATGAACCGTCTTTATCAAAAGTAACTAGAGGCTTTAGTCCAAGTGAAGATTTTTCCTTCCAATCTGAACCGGAAACAATTTGAATATGCTCTTTGCCGGGCCCATGACAAGATTCACAATTGATAGCCAGCGTCATAAAATTTGTGACATACTTCTTTTTGTCCAAAGCAAATTTTGCTTCAATTTGACTGCCGTGACATTCCTGACAATTTTGTCTGTCCAGATGGGTGCCCAAAAGCCGTGATGGAAACCACTCACTTTCTTTATCAATGATTCGATCGGGTGTAATAGGCACCCAACCCTGTCCTTTGCTTGTTTCACCAAACCAGACTTTTTCATCTCTGATAAAATCAAAAGGCAACATTCGCAAAGTGCCATCGGGAAAATAACTAAAGTAGGTTTGAGTACCGCCTCCAATCATATGGCCGCCTCCTACCACTTCATCCACCTTATAGGTTTGTTCAGGCAGGTCATCTGTTTTTAAATTAAACATGTAGTCGCCATTCTCGGCCCTGTACGGAGTGAGTACTGCATCCCTGAACTTCCTGGGTATGCCATCAAAGTAACCGATTACTTTCACGTCTTTAGGTGACCCTCCGGCTTGCCCATGGGTAGATGTTTTCCACTTATTATAAATATCTGAATGGCAGGATGAACAAGCCTCTGCCCCCACAAAGTCTTCAAAAGTGACATGCACTGTTTGATTGGTAGGCATACTTGGGAATGGCTTTCGCAAAGAAGTTTCTTTTTCTTGTTTGTCGGATTTTGAGAAATCAACAAAATAAAACACTCCAAAAATACCAGCAAGCACTAAGGCGGTTATCGCCAACTTTAAATTGGTAGAAATTTTTGATACCGGTGCATCCTCTTGCACCTGCTTTTCCTTACTGCGCGGTACACGAGCCTTAGCTTTATGTGTCTTCTTTTTGCCCATTACTTCAATTTTTTATTATCCGTTGACCACTTTGGTGGACTGCAATTGCATAACCCTCTCATGTACGTCACCAATCCCTTAATCTCATCATTGCTTAATGCATTACCCCAAGCCGGCATCAAGTGACTTCTATTAAGGATATCCCCACCTGCAAATACACCATCGAACAAGGTGTCATCAGGTCTTCTTGTCATGTAACTGCTATCCGCATGTTTTGTGGGTTGTGTAGCCAGGTATTCAGCATTAAACCCATTGGCATTGCCTTTCTCACCGTGGCAAATAGCACACTTACTCAGATAAATACTTTCGGGTGTCAAACTTGCATCCTGTAACGTGATGGGATGATCAACGAGTGACAAGTATTTACCCTCAGCAACAGTATCCTTATTGTACAACAAGTAGCCAATCAATTGGTCTCGCATATTTTCCGGCATTGAAATCTTTGGCATAATGGTGCCTGGCATAGCAACTGCTGGGTCTGTAACAACCGCAGCCAGGTAATCACTATTCAATCTTTTACTTAGATTGGCAAGCTCAGGTGCAATCTTGCCTCCCTGACCTCCTAAAGAATGGCACCCCAGGCAAGGAAGTTTTTCATCCAACAAAACTTTTATTTTATTGGATACAAATCTTGAGGGTGCTTCAATATGATTTTGTTTTTGATTATTCTCCTCATTGTATATAAAACGGACAATATTTTCTATTTCTATTTCAGTCAGGTTAAAATTGGGCATGCGACTTCCTGACCCTGGATAAAAACCAAATGGCCTCACAGCATGTGGCTTTTTCACATATTCAGCCAGCCATGATTTGTTAATTCTGGATTTGATGGTCATGAGATCAGGCGCCACCATTTCCTTCCATTCACCATCAGGATTGGATTGGTGACAACCAGAACAATTCTGTGCCTGGTAAATTATCTGGCCTAGCTCAACTGAGATCTCTGGGTTCGATTCTTTAATAGTTTCATACTTATCCAATTGTTCATCATGGTCTGGTGCTTCAAGGCTGAGTAGGTATGCACTCAAGTTTTCAATCTTTTCTTCAGCATTATCAACGGATGAGATCAGCGCAGTGCTATCTGTATTAAAATGATAAAGGAACCCTGGCATTATACTCTCTTTTTGAAAAGCAGCAGGTGCTGCTATGAATTGTTTCATCCATTCAGGATTGAGCTTGCTTCCCATATTTGACAAATCAGAGATCACGTTATTTCCGCGCCCATTGGCCATATGACAGGTTGAGCAAGCCTGCTCATTAAATTCTTTTTCCCCAAGCCTGACATTGCCTTCGTCCGAAAAATCAGGGAATTGTACATGCTGAACCGCCCTCTTACTTGATAGATAGTGTGTTAATGCCAGTGCCTCTCTCTCATCAAACCCAAAATTGGGCATACGTGAAAGTCCGATGTGGTTTCGAACTTGAGTCGGGTTCAGGAGGTAATTAAAAATATATTCCGGTTTAAATCGGCTTCCAGCCAGGGATAAATCCGGGGCTTTGGTTTTTAATTCGTTGGGTAAAGTAGCGCCTCCATGGCAATTGAGGCAGCCCAGTTGATCGATATAATCCTTTGGACTCTCTGCAGCAGAAATCTGAGCCTTGAAAGGTGTAACAGACACATCAATAGGTGGTTCATTTCGCCCACCTGTGCATGCTGATAGCAAGACAATTATGGGAGCAATTAGAATGAGGTTATAGGATATCTTATACATATTCAATCAGAAACAATATAAATCGATTTTATGAGTTATTCCACATTGCTTTCATTGAGATTAAAAAAGTTGCGGCTATTGACAGATTCTCCTAATTAACAATAGCGTTCATCAAAATCATAAAAATAAAGTTTATCAAATAATTCTCGATTCTACTTTTTCAACCGAGTATCGTCTTATTTTTGCCATCCCAATATCAGAACTTTTTTATACACAATGGATAACATTTCCCGGATTGGCTCAGAATTAAACCTCACTCCAAATCAGGTGAAGGTGGTAGTGGATTTACTTACAGCCGGATCGACCATTCCTTTTATCGCCCGTTACCGGAAAGAAATGACAGGCACATTGGATGAAGTGGCTTTGGCCGCCATACGCGATAGACATGAGCAGTTGGTAGAGTTGGATAAGCGAAGAGACGCTATTCTTAAATCCATCGAGAAGCAACAATTTCTTACTCCTGAGCTAGAAAAACTTATCCAGAAAGCAGAGACGCTCACAGAGTTAGAAGATATCTATTTGCCTTATAAACCTAAACGCAAAACTCGCGCAACTGCTGCCAAAGAAAAAGGACTCGAACCATTGGCTACACTCCTTTTCGAACAAGGCCATGTTGACTTTGATAAAGTATTGGCCACCTACATTAACACTGAATTGGGTGTTGCCAATGAAGAAGAAGCATTGGCCGGTGCACGAGATATTATTGCAGAATGGGTAAGTGAAAACCAGGAAGCACGACAAAATATCAGAGAACTATTCTGGAAAGAAGGAGTGATTCAGGCTTCGGTGGTAAAGTCAAAAGCAGAAAGTGAGGAAGCACAAAAATTCAAAGATTACTTTGATTGGGAAGAAGCGATCAATAAAACTCCATCCCATAGATTGCTGGCAATGCGCAGGGCTGAAAAAGAAAACTTCATTACGCTTGATATTGCACCTGATGAATCACTGGCCATTCAGACATTAGAAAAAAAATTCGTAAAGTCAAAATCTGCTGTAGGCGAGCAAGTAGCCTTGGCTGTGAAAGACAGTTATAAACGACTACTAAAACCATCATTGGAGACAGAGGTGAGAGTAGAAACAAAAATGAAGGCCGATCAGGAAGCCATTAAAGTCTTCTCTTCCAATCTTAAAGAATTATTACTGGCCTCTCCGTTAGGGCAAAAAAGAGTGCTTGCACTCGACCCCGGGTTTCGTACCGGAACCAAGTTGGTTTGTCTGGGCGAGCAAGGTGAGTTATTATTTGATACGGTGATTTACCCCAATGAACCACAAAAGGAAACAACGAAGTCAGGAACAATCATCCTGGGATTGTGCGACCGATTTAAAATTGAAGCCATCGCTATCGGAAACGGTACCGCCAGCAGAGAAACAGAATCATTTGTGAAATCGATTGGGTTGCCCAAAGAAATTATCATTGTAATGGTGAATGAAAGTGGAGCGTCCATTTACTCCGCATCCGAAATAGCAAGGGAAGAGTTTCCTGACAAGGACATTACCGTACGCGGTGCTGTATCTATTGGACGGAGACTGATGGATCCATTGGCTGAATTGGTGAAATTGGATGCCAAGTCCATTGGCGTGGGGCAATACCAACACGATGTAGACCAAACTAAATTGAAAGCAGGCCTGGATGACGTGGTGATGAGTTGTGTGAACTCCGTGGGGGTTGAAGTTAATACCGCCAGTCGTGATTTGCTTTCGTATGTATCTGGCCTTGGCCCACAGCTAGCAAAAAGCATTGTGGAATACAGAAATCAAAACGGAGCCTTTAAGGATCGTAAATCGTTAAGCAAAGTGCCTCGCCTCGGAGACAAAGCTTTCGAACAGTGTGCAGGCTTCCTGCGCATTCGCGATTCCAAGAATCCGTTGGATGCAAGTGCGGTTCATCCTGAGCGGTATGAGTTGGTTGAACAATTTGCCAAAGACCTGAACTGCACCATCAAAGATTTAATGACAAGTAGTGAATTGCGAAAAAAATTAGATCTTAAAAAATACGTTTCGGATACAGTTGGGCTTCCTACTCTTACCGATATCCTTGCTGAATTAGAAAAACCAGGAAGAGACCCTCGCAGTCAATTTGAAGTGTTTTCGTTTGAGGAAGGCGTGAATGAAATAAAAGACCTAAAGATAGGAATGGTACTTCCGGGCATTGTAACCAACGTAACCAACTTTGGTGCGTTTGTAGATATTGGTGTACATCAGGATGGACTGGTTCACATTAGTCATTTAAGCGATCAGTTCGTAAAAGACCCTAATGCAGTAATTACTGTTCAGCAAAAGGTAAAGGTGACAGTAATGGAGGTAGACATTCCGAGAAAGCGCATTGCGTTGTCAATGAAAAGTGATCCATTTGGTGCAAACCCTGCTCCTGCTAAAAAAGAAGTCCGAAAAAAGGTTCAAAACAATTTAAAAGCTCAACCTCCAAAAAGAAAGGAAGAGAGCATGGAAGATAAGCTGGCGCAATTGAAGGCAAAGTTCGGCAAGTAGCTTAAAACAAAGCCACTCCAAGAATTAACGACAATGTGTTATATTCCGAACTCCAGTAATTATAACTATTCAATATATCCCGTGAACCATACCTTAGTTCTATATTGAATTTATTGTTGTAGTTGTAGCCTCCGCCAAAAACGGAACTTCCTCTGGTTCCAATTTCGTAGGAATCAACAAGTACGTCACCCACTTTGAAATCAATAGTAGAACTCATACCTAAGTCAATCATATACGACCAATTCAGGAACACTTTTGACTTGTCATCTATAAAGAAATAGTGTCTAATACCAATTGGAATTTCAATTGAGGTATAATCTACAATGACGTCATAGGTAAAGAATTGATTAATTCCAGGAGTATCTTGCTCAACTTTCAACGAATGATAGGTTGGTTCAATTAATAAAGACCATTTATTTTTATTAAACGGAAGGACAAATTCTAGCTCAAGCCCAAATCTATAAGCAGACTTACCTCCAAAATCAGTATCTCGTGAGCTGGACAACCTATTGGCAATAGATAATGACGATCTATTTAAACCAGGTCTTATCATCAAATTAAAATAATTTCTATCTCCTTTTACTTCGGTTGTTACAAATTTAGAATTGTGACATTCATTATATTTAATGAATAGTTTAACAAGAGATTGTTTCCTGTAAACAATGTTTTCAACCGATGCCATTGAGATACTCTCGCATTTCAAATTATTCCAAATCTGTTCCCTATATTTGTTTACCTCTCCAATTTTGTTACCGTCAGTTTTATACTTCTTATACAACAATTGTTCTACAGCCCCATCATCCAACTTATAGAAATACTTAATAATCCCCCTATCTTCATATATATACAGCGAAGCCTTACCTTCTATCAGTGGTCTTAAAAAAAGTTGTTCCTCAGTCAAAGTTATAGTCCGATCTATACTTAAACCACTGGTGACTTCAGTAGACCTATCAATACCTACCATGAAGCGATAATATTTATGAATAGTATTTGTAATTCCAAACTCCTTCACTGTAGCAATTCCCATTGTCTTTGGCTCATCAGTGTCTAACATTTTATATTCGAATTCAGATGGATTACTTTTCCAATCAATATTCTTAATAAAACAATTAGTTATCTGGTCATTATTATCAACAAAATAACCTGGCTCAAAATTTATTTGACCGTATCCATTAATATTTGATGTCAAAAGAATAGCTATTACTACTATATCAATCCTTATACGAGGAAATTTCATGATCTCGGATATTAATAATATAATCCAATATAGTAATTACTTATAATAAAAAACCAATTGATAGATTATTCCAATACGCAAATTAGAATTATCCGAATTATTGAGGTATACGGCAGCATATGCTTTTAAGAATTACAAGATAGACTTAGACCCACCACTTTCAGCCAAATTCAGAGTCGCTTGCTGGCCTCACCGTTTTGATTGAAGTCCGAAGTGGAATTTCAGGCATTTTCAGTTTTATTTTTTGTTTCATGGCCTTGAATAGGCATCCTCCTTTAGCACTACAGAACAGTTAATATTGCTTATCCCAAAATTTTTCTTTTTATCGCCCTGCCAATAAACCGAACCTTATCACTTAACGGAAAATTTCCTAAAACAGATTTAACAACACCTTTAGTAAACCGAGTTCGCTTTTCATAATCTATGTGCACATCCACCAAAACAATCCTATCGGCTTTGGCCTCTTTGAGTGCAGCACTAATGATTTGATCTATCTGGGTGTCATTTTCGATAGCCAGGTAGGTGGCACCCACAGCATCTGCAATGCCTTCTAATTTAAACTCTCCTAGTTGTGTAGCTGTCTTTCTATTATAAGGTATCTCCTGGCCTTGAGATATCTGAGAAAGCTCGCCATCATGAAAAACAAAAATTACAATTCCTAAATTATTTCTTTTTGCTGTTAACAACTCCAGCCCGGTCATAAGAAAGGCACCATCACCCACAATTCCGATGACCTGTTTATTTGGATTAACAAATTTAGCCCCTATGGCTGCGGGTACGCAGTAGCCCATACAATTGAAATCTGTAGGGCTAATGAAATGTTTGCTTTTCAGGTTCTGAAATAGCTCAACAGTAAGGAATGTGTGATTACCATCATCCACAACGGTAATGGCATCATTTTCAAGGTTGCTTCTTAAACTCCTGAAAAAATGATAGGGATTTACCCGATCAAATTTATGATCTGACCATTCCTTATAATAAGCCTGCCTATCTTTTGCAATAGAACTAACTAAATGGGGATCAATTTTTTCTACATTATTTTTTATGAGCGCTGTTAACATATGCGCTAAAACGTCCTTTGCATCGCCTTGGATGGCCAGTTTACTCTTGTAATTTTTATCAAAGACATTTTCATCGATATCGATGTGAATAAGGTTCTCAGGTACCCTGGCACTATAACTTCCTGTAGGCAATTCTGCAAATCTCGTTCCGACAGCAATTAAACAATCAACATTCTTGAAAGCATTCTCTGAAGCGGGTACAGATGCCGAGCCAAAACCCATTCCTGTAAATAATGGATGATCGCCTGGAAACACGCTATAGCCTTGCAGTGTGGTAGAGACAGGAGCATTTAGTCTTTCTGCAATTTGGATACTTATAGCAGTTGCCTCTTTGGCGCCCCAACCTAAAAACAATCCCACTTTTTTAGATTCTGAAATGATATGAATGGCTTCATTTATTTGAGATTCAACAATTGCCGGCTTGCTCTCAGTTTTTTCATACGAAACTATTTCTGATACTTCACGCTTAAATAATTGAATGTTTGCGGGAATCTCAATAAAAACAGGGCCAGGATTTCCGGAAATCGCAATATGGTAAGCTTCAAAAACACTCGACATGATTTCCTCATGACTTTTTATCTTATAGGTCTTTTTAGTAATTCCTCTTAATACCGAATGCATGTCCCATTCATGAAGCTGATAGCTTTTATTCACATCCGTGCGAATGCCTCCCGAGATAATCAGCATGGGAATGCCGTCTAAGAAAGCTTCGCCTATACCACTTAATGCATGAGTGACTCCAGCTGCTGGTACAATAACCAAAGTCCCAATATTATCGGAAGTGCGGCTTACCGCATCGGCCATAAATGCACCACCTCCTTCGTGGGTAACTAATATGGGTGTGATCTTTTCAGACTTATTTAACTCATCATATATCTCCGTGTTATGCACGCCCGGAACGCCAAACGTATGTGATATAGGTAATTGCTCCAATGCGTTTACAACTAACCATGCACCTGTTTTTTTCATAGAAATTAATTTTGAAATTTTATACCCGCTATGTGCGCTCCGGCTACCCTCCCTGTTAAAATACAAGACCCTAAAAAAGTACCCTCTAATGACCTCTTCCCATGAATACCTCCACCTCCAAATCCAGCAGACTCACCTACAGCATAGAGTCCTGAGATAACATCACCCTCCTTATTTATGACTTGTGAATTGAGATTAGTAGGTATGCCGCCCAGGCTTTTCCTACTCAAAATATATTGTTTTACCGCAATTAATGGACCTGCTTTGGGATCTAATATTTTTTGAAATTTTGAGGTCCTGATCCTATCCCCTCTATACAATCTGAAATTAACTAGTCGTCTTAACTGTTCATCATTAAAATATGACTTCCCTCTACCAATTTCATCATCATAATTTTGCAAATCTCTTTTAAGAATTTCCAAATTCACTAAGTTATTATTGCCTTGTTGATTCATTTTATTTACCAATTCATCAATCGTGTCAGCAACCACAAAGTGATCCGATTCATCAATCAATCTATTTACTAATGCTTTGTTACCGAATAAAACGTCCTTTATCATTCTTAACTTATTCTTATTCCTGAAAGCACTCATGTATTCGGAACCCGACACTGCCAATTCCTTTATGGCAATTTTCCAGTTCATAATACTCCATGAGTACTGATGCGTTGTCTTAAGTATGTTTTCCACGAAAAACAAAGTATCTGTATAAGCAACCAGAGGAGGTTGAAATCGCTTGCCAGTGGCATCAACCCAAATAGCAGACCGGGGTGGAACCAGGCTTAATCCGTCTCTATATTTTCCCTTTTCAGGATTTGGCATAGGAATGCCCGCAGCATAGTGCCATTGCCTGTTTAAGTGGGTGGGTTGTATTCCTTTTTGTTCCAAATCTATATGAATCGTTCCATCAGCATATTTATGAGATCCATTTAATAATGTATCAGGTGGAGTGCTGAGATGAGGATGCCAATGTTTCTTAACCAATTCCAAATTGCCCCCCGTAATGCCTCCCGATGCAATTACTATATTTTTTGATGAGATGCTTAACCCCTCCTTTTTTGATTCATCAAAAACTTTAATGCCAACCGCTCTATTACTTTCTATAACAATAGACTCCACCCTGTGCTGAAATTTTATCTCCAGGTTTTTCTTATTCTTGTGATTCAGTAGATGTTGTACCACCTTATTGGATAAATCATAACCAGTCCCCCAGGTGATATGCCATCGAGGAACTGAATTTCCTTTTACATACATCCCTCGTTCCGGCCAATTAACGACAGGAAGAAACTCAACCCCTTTATGAATAAGCCAGTTGTAAATGATAGAAATGGAATGATCCGAATAAAACTTAGCCCACTTCGCTCCTAAACTATCTCTTTCAGTGAATTCACCATAACGCATCCAATCTTCATAGAGCAATGCGGGTGAATCTTTAATCCCCGCTCTCTTTTGCAGAGGTGTGCCAGAAAATAAGATACCACCAAAAGACTTCTTTGCCAGGCCTCCAAAATTCTCTTCAATGTGTCGTTCAATGATGAGAACTCTTTTATTATTATCCAGTAGTTCAATGGCCGTTGATATTCCTGCCAATCCACCCCCCACTATTACATTTTCACATTCAGGAATATTCATAAACTATTTTCAAAATACCTCCATAATATGGCCTGCACGACCTTATATAGATCACTACCAAAATAGCACTTTTTGCGCCCCCTTCAAATAAGAACAAATTGAGTGATTCTCGAATTAATATTAAACCAGGTAGCCAAAAAGAAAAGGGGAAAGTACGAAAGGCAAGCAGGCAGTTGAAAGAATAAGTTTAGTAAGTAGGCATTAATCTACCTTTGTGTCATACACCTTCATCCCTCGTGCCTTGTAGTTGTTTAGCGCAGATGGATGATCCAGGCTACAGGTGTGCACCCATATCCGTTTTGCCCCGAGTGCCCAGGCTTCAGCAATGGCACAAGACAACAAATGGCTGCCGATTCCTTTACCAATAAAGCGTGGAGACAACCCAAAGTACTCAATTTTGACATTTTCTTGGGGCTCTTTCTTTAATTCAAAATAACCAGCTGGCGTACCTGAATAATAAGCCACAAAGGTGAGGAGGTTTTCATCTTCAGCATAATCCAGCCATTGCTCGTCACTCCAACTTAACTTATCAGTCCAACTCCACTGCTCACCTACCAACTGGTACAAAAAACGATTGTATCTGAAATCCTTGATCTTCACCTCTACGATATTCAGTTGCTCATCATCGAGGTATCTGGGTGTAAAATCAGATTGATCCAGTAGTTGAAGATACCAGGTGGTTATATTTTCAGTCATTACAATATTGATTTCGGCACAACGCCCCTTAGCCAAATACTGAATCTCTTCCACCAGCCGGCCTCACCATCCGGATTAAATGACAATGTAATATGCCAGGCATTTTCCGGTTTCATATCCTCGAGCATAGCTGTGTATAAATTTCCAGCAATTGTTCTATCATGGACTACCGCAATACATTCTGTGTTTAGGTTAGCACTTCTTGGATCCAAGTTGAAAGTACCAATAACAGCAATGGATTCATCTACTACCATAGACTTGGCATGCAAACCAAAAATAGGTGTGTAGTCAATCTCTTTTTGAAGGGCGCCTGTCATTACTTTAAACCGAATAGCAGCATCTGGTTTAAATTCGTAAATGTCAATTCCGGTTTCCAATAGTTTTTCTCTATCTCGTTTATAGCCACTAAATGCTTCAAGGTTATCTGTTGACATCATGCTATTGGTAAGGATTTTCACCTCCACTCCTTTATCAATCGCTTCCCTAAAAAGTTGTTGACTTAATTCCGTAGTCACCAGATAGGGAGACTGTATATAAACTGACTTCTTAGCCTTCCTTATCAAATCAATCAGATGATCTGTACTGGTTCCTCCTCCTTTCAGTCCGTCCTCTTCATTCTTACCTGGCAAATCGGACACAAACGAAACACTGTCCACCCAAACCAAATCACCGGAGGTTTGAATATTTTTAAAAGCAATAGGTACGGACTGTATTTTCTCCCTCACCTGTGGCCAGAAATTCTCAGGATTGCATGCGTACTGTTGAATGTAACTGTACTTGGCTTCCGCATTGATATCTACATCCTTCCCATCATAAAGGTCGGACATTGGTACACTTAAATTGCTTTCCCAAAAGAGGTTGAAAGAATCATTGATATCATTTGTCACTTCTCCCATCAATAAAATGTCGCGGTCTCTGAAATTATATTCATGGTCGTAATCAAAATACTCATCTGCGATATTCCTGCCACCGGTTATTACCACCTTGCGATCAACAATAAATGTTTTGTTGTGCATGCGTTGGTTAAATCCCCGAAAGTCATTCGAAAGGCTATACAATTTCTCCGGAAGGTTTTTACCAATGTTAGCTGAAGGGTTGTAAATCTTAATTGACAAGTTGGGATGTGCATCCAATGCCATTAAGTCCTCTGCATCAGCCTCCACCATGATGTCATCGACCAGCATCCTTATTTTTACACCACGATCTGCTGCCCGTAACAAATAATCAATAGCAATCAATCCAATATTGTCGGCTGAAAAAATAAAATACTGAATGTCTATTGTCTCTTCTGCCGATTCGGTCAACCATGCTCTGGCTATCATGGAGTTGTCGCCTTCTTCTAAAGTATAGACTCCTGTTTTAGTGGTCATTAATTCACTGAAGGGAGCAAGTTGTGATGCTAGTGAATGATTACTGTCCAAATGAATTTGAACACAGAAGTCTTCATTAATTGAAGGATAAGTTTCTTCATTGGATGAACATCCGATGATGAATATTAGCAAATTCAGACAGCCGAAACGACAAATAGAATTCATTTTATAATTCTTTACCCCTCGGATGAGGTTTCGCTATTTATTTTTGTAGGCCATCCCATCCATACCCAACCAAAGTAACTACGATTTCTTCAATTCCAATATCTTTGCTGTCCTTTTTCGGGTTGCATCTAATTGCTTTCCGTTCTCTGACAAAGAAACGCCATAGGACGGCACCATTTCTTTCAGTTTAGCTTGCCATTTCTCTGCCTTGCCTTCTATGCCAAAACATTTTGTGATTAGATCCAACATGACAGCTACTGCGGTAGAAGCTCCCGGAGATGCTCCCAATAAGGCTGCTACCGTTCCATCCTTTGATATCACAACCTCGGTTCCGAACTCAAGCACCCCTCCCTTTTTCTTATCCTTTTTAATCACCTGAACACGCTGCCCCGCCTCCAACAATTCCCAATCGGATAGTTTGGTGAAGGGAACGTATTCGCGCAAAGCGGTATGTCGTTCTTCTGGTGTCTGCCTAACTTGTTCAATTAAATACTTCGTAAGTGGCATATTTTTCAATCCTGCAAAAATCATAGGGATAGCATTATCTACACCAATCGACTTGGGTAAATCCATCAACGAACCGTTCTTTAAAAACTTGGTAGAGAATCCAGCAAACGGTCCAAACAATAATTGTTTCTTACCATTGATCATGCGGGTATCAATATGAGGCACCGACATCGGTGGCGCACCTACAGAAGCTTTACCGTATACCTTGGCATGATGTTTGGCAATCAAATCTTCATTGAGACATCGCAGCCACAAACCACTCACAGGAAAACCTCCATACCCTTTTCGCTCTTCAATTTCTGCACGTTTCAATAGATGTAGTGTTGCTCCTCCCGCACCTATGAACACAAATTTAGCATTGCACTGGTTTTTTTGCATGCTCAACAAATTCCTGACAAACACATCCCACCCTCCTTTCCCATCAGGGTCGAGGTCGAGTGCTTCTACATTATAGTGCACTGTCACTCCTGGCATCGTCTCCAACTGAGCGATCATACTGCGGGTAAGATTACCAAAGTTTACATCTGTACCGATATTCATACAAGTAGCCGCAACGGATTGTGTACTCTTGCGCCCACGCATGGTTATCGGAGCCCACTCCGCCATCAAATCACGATCTTCTGTATAGACCATATCCTTAAAGAGCGCACTTTCTTGCATCAGACTGTATCTCCTTTTTAAGTAAGCCACATTATCTTCTCCCCATACCAAACTCACGTGAGGCACTTGAGTGATAAATGCTGAAGGTTTGAAGTACTCCTTCTCTACCAGGTAAGACCAAAACTCACGCGACAATTCGAATGACTGAGCAATCTTAATTGCCTTTGAAATATTGATGGAGCCGTCTTCTTTTTGGGGGGTGTAATTCAATTCACAAAAAGCCGAATGACCAGTACCTGCATTGTTCCATGCATCAGAGCTCTCCTTCCCAGCCTGGTCAAGTCGCTCAAAAATCTGAATGGTTATATCCGGATCGAGCTCTTTCAGCAACAATCCAAGTGTCGCGCTCATGATGCCTGCTCCCATCAAAACCACATCGGTTTGCTGTACTAAGGGCTTAATAGTCTGTGTCATGGCCTATTTTGGTTTAAAGCCTACCAATTTAAGCCATCCCACCCCTCCTTGCAAGTAAAATGGAATATCCCTTTTACATCAGGATTATTTATAGTACATCATCGCTTTGGCTTATTAACATACTTTTGGGGCATTGGTACTACCAATCATTCACTGTAAGGTCTATCCATCCTTTGTGATTTATTACGAACAAAATAACTAATAGAAACGAGCATCAAAACCGTTAAAACTGCCGGAAGCGCAATGAAAAGCAATCCTAATCCGGGTGTATTTTTTCCTGTCTTAGGGTCGTAGTTAAAACAAGAAAATAATGAATTTTTATTCGGCAAACGATACGTAGGTGAGAAAACATTATTTACACTACTGATCAGCAAATCCAAATCATGTTTTTTTCTAATACCGATTAACTTTTTGGTGATGTACCCTTCAATATTTACACCTACCAATAAAGCATCATGATCAAATTGACCCGTTTCATTATCCCAAATAGGGTAAAACCCAATAGACTGGTTGAGCTGTTCGATACTATCGGTTACAGCAAAAATCCACTGAGGATCGTTTTCCAATCCAAACTTCTGCGCCATATTGTTCATGTCCTCCAGGTTATCTCTTGGATCAAAACTAATGACAAGAATATTAAATGATTTATCATCCGTCTGTTGCAGGTTGTCTTTTAACTCCAACAAAAATGGACTACATATGCCCGAACATCGTGTAAAGATGAGCGCTACAAGTATGGGCTTTTGTTGGTATAGCGCAGTGAAAGTCATCTGTTGCTCCCCACTTAGGTGTAAAGGAGCATCAAATATTTTTTCATAGATATTCGTTTCCTCCTCCATGCCGGTTGAAGCCGTTTGTGCATTCACTATAAGAGTAAACCATACTGCTATGATGGTGAGGACAATACCTTTAAACATCTTTTAGAAATATTAAAAAAGAATATTAGAATCGCGATTAAGTATATTGTTGCAAAAATAGCCCCTATCACAGCCAGAGGTGCTGCTGAAGTAAACTCAGCAGGATAGGTACTGTACCTGCGGGGTACTGAATCTGCTCCACCAACGTAAAAAGCCAAAAGGAAACCAATCCCACCAATAAGTAGTATGGTTAGTGTGGCCATTGTAAGTTTCTCAGATTTAATATTATTTTCTGTAAACTGAGTAGAGAACCAGTAGAAAAATGCAATACTAAACAAAACATTTCCCATGGCATTATACGTGTGAAAATGGGCAGGCACCCAGAGTGTATTGTGAAGAACCACATTATTAGAGATAGTCGCATCAATTACGGCACCTAGCCCGCCAATTACCCAACCTGCAACACCAATAAAGAATAACAAATTGGTGAGCGACCATTTTATTTTAGTACGATACACGGCAATTAACACACTAAAGACGGTAACTCCGGCAGCAGGTAAACTTGCCAAATAGGATGCCAGTTGTCCAATAATTTGGAATCCCTCGGGTTGTACAAAATCCATATATAAATGATGGAAAAAAGCAGTGAGTATAAATATCAGAGTACAATTCCAAGCCACCGCTACGTACCAGGTGGTTTTCCATTTTGGCGTTCCACTCACTTCAGAAAATAATTCGTAGATAACAGCTAAACCTAAATAGAGCATTTCATTGGCTATAGTATGGCCAAAAAAGTAAGTAAGGTTCTTCATTAACAACGCATCATTCACAAAACTGCCATTTGAAAAAAATTCAGCAAAGAACAGAACAATCAGCACCACAGCGGCCAACAGACAGGCAATAACACCCACTAAAGTAATCATTGAGATGAGGATGAATGGTGGTGTTTCTACAGAGGGGTTTTTCTTAAAATGTTGCCACGCAAACGCTTGAGATATTGAATACTTCCTAAGTATCTGGGTCATCAGGCTGATGCTCCAAATTAACCAGCCCAGGCCTAACACCGTTAAAGAAACTAAGAACAATGGGGTCGCCCACGTTGCCCACATTACCTTAAAAGGCAATGGATAGAGAAAAGTCCATCCAGCATGGAACTTTCCTATGAATGTAGTAGCCCAGAACATCAACACACCAATGACTGTAAGTACCAAAGCAATCATGTTGGCCGTGTAACTCGTTTTTACGTAGCGTTCCATTAAATAATTAATAGCTGCCATCCCAGCCACAAACCAAATACCAATCATGGTAAGCCCATGGGTAGTCATATTAGTGTAAAAAGTAACAGAGTTCTGTTTAATAATTTCTCCCTGGTTAAGTCGCATAAGTATACCTAATACGATGCTGACGATGAACAAAACGAATACTGCTAATATCCAAACAGAGGTTATTTTTCTTAATTTTATTGATTCCATGATAAATATTTATTTTACGGACTCCTACTTAACAATAAAAGATGATCTCATGATCTGGTGTGCCATCCCACAGTACTCCAAACAAAAGATGTTATATGTACCCGGTTCTGTAAACTTATAACGAAGGCGATTTACATAGCCAGGCATAGCCTGAGTCTGCGTAATTAATCTATTGGATTCATCATAAATTGCAAAACCATGATTTACATCTAAGCTTGTAACCCGGAATTCGACCAGTTCATTTGCAGGCAATTCTATGGATTCTCCAGAAAGATTTTCTGGATCAATGGCATGTTCGGATAAAAAGAAGGCAAATTGCATGGACGCTACATGAATTGTTTTTGCCGGAGTTTCTTTTGCAAAAAGAAAATAAGGTGATTTTGGAATAGTTACCGAAGCAAAAATTCCCAGTATCACAAATAAGATAAGTAAAAACCAAAATCGTTTTTTTTGCGGGTTGGCCATTCCCTGTTCTGATTGCTCTACCTTTTTAGAAGATAGATATACATAAGTAAACACAATAACACCTATAACTGCTAGGGCCAGAAATAATAGTAAAATCGAACTTTGTTGCATAATTAATTTATTTTAATTGCCATTAATTTTTATATATTTTATCCAATAAATAATAATTCTAGAATTTTAAATCAACATCACTGCCTCTCTGTTCAATTCTAGCCTGCATCTTGCATGTATACTCTATGTCATAGGTCTCGGATTTAATGGCCTTAGAGTAATTTCATCTATCAAAAAATTATCAGGAGTTTCCAAAACGTGTACAACTAATGTTGCAATGTCAGCTGGTTGCAACATGTTGTGGTGTGGTTCTATTCCGGAGTCTTTAAAAAAATGAGAATCAATACTTCCTGGATTAACACAGGTCACTTTAATATTGTCTGTACGAAGTTCCTTCAACAAGGCCTCACTAAATCCCTGTATGCCGTATTTAGATGCAGAATAACCTACTGCTCCTGCTCTCGATGTTTTCCCTAGTACTGAACCAATGTTGATAATGTGACAGGAATCGCTATTCTTTTTCATAAAAGGAACAACCTTTGCACTAATATAAAAAACTCCATTTAAATTAGTATTAATCATTGCATGCCATTGTTCCAATGAAAGCTCATCAACTTTACCGAAATAGCCTGCTCCGGCATTGTTGATCAGAATATGGGGAAGATAGGAATTAGAGAAAGTATTATTTACCCATGAGGTAATGGCATTTTGGTTTGTGATATCCATAGCAATAGGCACAAATGTGTCTCCCAACCTATTTTGAATAGCAGAGAGCTTTTCTGCATTTCGAGCAAGTCCATAAACTGTGGCTCCTTTTGCAACCAAGGCAATTGCAAAAGCAGCACCTAATCCGCTGCTGGCACCGGTCACTATTGCAATTTTCTCACTGAGGTTCATAACTCCCTGGAACAGTACGAAAACTAATTGCCAACCGGTTCCATCCGTTGATAGCAATAATAGCCATGGTTAGCGCAACCATTTCCCCTTCATCAAAATATTTACTTGTGGCCTCGTACAATGAATCAGGTACATTATTACCTGAAATCAAAGTCAGTGCTTCAGTCCATGCTAAAGCAGCACGTTCTCTTTCAGTGTAAAAAGGCGTTTCTTTCCATGCGCTTAATGCATACAATCGTTGCTCTGTTTCACCTGCCTTTCTGGCATCTTTGGTATGCATATCCAAACAATAAGCACAACCATTTATTTGAGACGCTCTTGTTTTTACAAGTTCGTATAATGAATACTCCAGACCGGAGTTTGCCGCATATCTTTCAAGCCCCAGCATAGCTGTTAAAGCCTTGGGAGCTACTTCAGAATAATTCAATCTTGGCTTCATAGTTTTTAATTTTTAACCTTTTCCATCTCATCCATTGCAATGGTAGCGTGAGCATAAGCCGCTCCTGCGCGCATTTCAGCAGCTACCCACACGGCTTCCATAATTTCTTCCTTACTGGCTCCCTTCCTCATTGCCTGTTTGGAATGCGATCGGATGCAATAAGGGCATTGTGTGACATGTGACACAGCTATAGCGATAAGCTGTTTTGTTTTCTCATCAATTGCGCCAGCTTCAAATACAGTTTTACTGAAGTTTCTCCATGCTTCCAGATTCTTCGGTGCCAAAGCTGCTTTTTTATCTGCCAGTTCTTTGGTTATTTTTGGATATAATGTTTCGTTTTCCATAATGAATATTTTATTTTATAAACACATAACAAATTTTCTACCACCCTCTCGCTAAGATTATACCTAACCATGCTGCTACCAGAGCAAACACAAAACTGACTCTGCCCAGCAACCGCGACAGCGTTCTCAATTTGGTTGTTCTGGGATGGTCAGGTTGATTTTTCCATATTTCTATCGCTCTGGCTCCTAAATAATAATCATGTACCAAGCTGATGATTGCAATAAGAATAAAAACGACAATTTTCAGACCGACCATCTTGCCAAAGGAGCTGGTTGTGAAGTACTCCATTGTCCATCGCACACCCCGATATTCAAGTTGCAGAATACCAGTAAACAATAAAGCAGCCAGGGCCACAGCACCTACGTTCCTGTATTTTAGCGATACATCTGCAATTAAATTTACTTTGTTCGGTTGCATTTTTATTCCTGGGATAAATGCTAGTATCAAAAACAGCATGCCACCAATCCACATACATGCTGCTATCACATGTATAAAAACAGAAATAACATATGCTTCATGACTCATCTCTATTTAACTTATTAAAAGCACTGGTCTTACTACTAACATGTTATGCTCAACCTATCAGGTAAGCCAACCCACTTTCCACTGGTTCGCACAATACATTGATCGTTTTAGTTCTAAATAACTTCTGTATAACCTCTCTCCCCTTCTTGTATTCGTCATGAATGGGGCAAGGGTGGGAAGAAGAACATTTACTCAACCCCAGCCCACATTCGTCAAACAAGTCCTTTCCATCAATAGTATCAACAATAGTAATAATCGGTTGCTTGCGCTGTTTTGTGGTTATGTAAAATCCACCGGTTGGCCCCTTAATACTATTTATAATTTTTTGCCTTGCCAGTGTTTGCAATATTTTGCTTACAGTATGTTCGCTTGCATTGATATATCTTGCTATTTCCTTTACTCCTGATTTTTCATCTGATTCATCTTTGGAAGCAAGATAAATGACAGCTTTAATGGCTGTTTTACAAGTGTTGCTCAGCATACTTTAATAGTTTAAAAACTTATTTCCTTCTTCCGAAATCATACTGGTATCCCAGGGTGGGTCAAAAGTTAGGTTAACCTGTATCTTATCCTCTGGAAAAGATTGTTGCATGGCTTGTTTGGTAGAACTAACTATAGCATCACCCATCGGGCAGAATTGTGTAGTCAAAGTCATGGTCACAAAAATTTCCTTATCTTCTTCATTAAAATCAATTTGATAAACCAACCCCAAGTCAACAATATTCAAACCAATCTCTGGATCAATCACATTATAAAGACTGGATATAGCGATATCCCCTTTACTGGCATTACTAGTTTTTACTTTCATTTTAGTTTTGCTTTATGAAATAGAACCCTAAACACGTTAAAATTATACGACACAGCGGTAATAAGAAGAAGAACAGCACCAATATTTAGCATTAGGATATTCTCCTTAATAATACCATAACCAAAAATTACAAATCCCATTAAATAAGAAACCCCACATACTATAAAAACACTATTGAGAAACAGATCCTTAGGATTAGGGGTTTTACCCAAACCCGCAATGTTATGATACACCTTATTCCAAACAATGAAAGGAAGTGTCTTGAATGTCATACCTAAAATAATGGCTGTTATCCAACCAAAAAAAATAGTAAATCCGTAGAGCAGTGTCAATTGCATACTGTTTATTGTGGTAAGCAACGCAATAATTGCAACCAGAATAATTATTGGAATGACAATAAAGGCAACCGAAAGCATAGAAATTCTTACTTGCTCATCCACTTTTTTGCGGATGCGTTTGACAAACGATTGATAGATATGGTTTCCAAATAGTATTACACCTATGCTAATAAGCGTGATCGGGATGAAGTACAGTTTTGACTGAGATGATAAAAGAAAAAGAAAGAGAAAGATTATCAATCCAGTATTGATTAAAATATAAATCCACCATAACCGCTTTTTATTATCGTATTTAGAAATAAGAAACATGGGAATCAGTCGAGATCCCACCCCTATTATCATTAATAAAAACCAGCCTACTATACCTAAGTGAGTATGAAGGGAAAGGTAGTGGAGTGAATCATTTGAAAGTGTATGCGATGTAAAGTTCCATATCAACAGAAGTCCCAGTCCGGTTGTTAAAAACAGCCACAAAACTGATGTGAAAGCAAATACAGCATGCACATTTTGCTTTTTGGTATGCGACATACTCAACCAAAGATTGGTAATATAGCTGATCACTGCAAGGTTGATAAGCGTTGCTCCCGCCTGCGCCACTAAACCTAAATCAAATTCATAAAAGGAATAAATCAACAAAGGAATACCTACGGCCGCAAAAATAAACGAGAGATAGGCCAACAAATTACTATGCAGTTTCCCTTCAATCAACACCGGAAACAACTGGTGACTCGCCCCTAAAATAATCATCGTACCCCAGCCCAACGCCATGGTATGAGTAATGGCCAAGGTATGGGGATTAAAATAATGCTGGGTAAATGCCGAGGTGTCCATCAGCATTAAAATTGTAGCCACTAAAAATGATAATGCAGCATACCCATAAAATGGCAAAACCACTTTATAGGAGGTGTTTTTAATTGGGCTATTGCTGCCGGCTATGAACATGTCAATTTCTAAAAATCAAGAGATGTACTTCGCCATCACTTATTTCTTTAATACGATAATCAAATTTTTTATCTGTTAGCTCAGGTAGCAAAAAAACAGGTATGCGTTTATGGTAAACATACAATGCGCTTTCACCAGGCAATTTATCAAGTTCAGATAAAATAGTAAGCATGGGTTGAGGCATCTCTAACGCTCTTACATCTATCGTAACCAATCTATCACTAAATCGCTGGATCACTTCTTCCCATCCATGGTTAGCGCTCTCAGTTGGAGCCACATCAATACCAGCCTTATCCGATTTTTTATAAAAGTAGGTTTCAACTAAGTCATCACTTATTACATCGGCATAGGTAACAAATCCCTTCTTCTCCAACATTTTTATTAAGGGAACCGGTTCAAAGGTGTTGATAATCTTTAGTGCTTGTCCACTTTGAACAGATTTAACTTTGTCCAAAATCAAATTCAAAGGATCTTTTCCCGATGCCAATGTTTCACGCACATCCAAATCAATAATTTGACCCTTGGTTAGTGTAGTGATAAATGCTGGTAATGGACTTCTCTTCTCTTCAACAGATATACTATCTGCATCAATTTCAAACCCCAACGGCTTAAGTTTAAGAAAGAAATCATTGACCTTACAGCCTGCCATCTTTGATGCCATAGCAATACTTGTACGACCGGCAAGTACTTTTCTCAGCAGCGGATTTCTTAGTTTTTGAAACTTAGAATTAATGCTAATGATTGCTTCCAATGCATCAGGGTGTGCTTTAATAAGGTAAGCTATCTTAGTATTCGCATTAATGGATTTCATAGCTACAAATTTGATTCTATATGGTCATTAATTGCTAACTAATTTTATTGCCTTTGGAAAGAGGATGTTGTTTTCCAGATGGATGTGTAAATGAAGATCGTCTTCAAATTCATCTAACATACGATACAACAGCGTGTAACTGGCACAGGCATCTTCAGGTAAGGCATAGTTATCAGATAGGCTTCTAATTTTATTTAATTCTTTGCCAACTGACTCATGTTCTGCCTCATGTATATCTATAAAGTGCTGAAAATCTTTCAAACCAGGAATTTTTTGGGAAGATGTATCCTGATTTCCATTTACCAATACCTTAATAATAGGAAACAATCCTTTTTCTTCCTTCTCCATATGAGTACTTAATTCGGAACCCATCTGTTTTACCAGATTATTTATTTCAATCAATTCAGGATGACGAACACCATGAACTTCCATTACTTTATTGGCATAAGCAGTAATATCCGGTAAATTTTTTCTGATGTAATTATGATGTGTATTCACAATATAATCCGAAAGAAAATCCAAACTCCACTCATCATATGGGATAGGACGTGATGCTGGTGATTTGTCAGTTTGTTGTAACTCCTGCTCTACTTTGGTCACATCCAAGCCCTTTTCAGCACACGCTTCTTTTACTGTTTTTTCACCACCACAAGAAAAGTCTAAGCCATACTTTTTAAAAACTGCTACTTTGCGCAAATCTTTGGCAGCCAGTTGCCCGAGCGTTTCGTCATTTTCTCCTAAAATGCGCTTCTGGATTCTTACTTTCCACCATTCGGGTCCTTCTTCTAAGTATTCCCACTTGAAAACATTACCCCTTTCTCCCAATAGTTGGTAATACAGTGGCTTGGGATCGTGGTCGTTGTGTATGGTCAGACTCTCTCCTTCTTTCAACTCGTCATAGCGCACAAAGATGGTTGGATGCTTCTGCTTAGGCTCCAACTGGGTTACATCCAGGATGTTTTCAGGTGTTGTTTCCATTCTATAATAATTTAATTGGTTATTGGGTATTTAATTTTTTGTGATCTTTACTTTCCACCAATCAGGGCCTTGCTCCAAATATTCCCAGGTAAAAATATCACCTCTTTCACCCATCAATTGATAATACAAAGGCTTCGGATCGTGGTCATTGTGCAAGGTTAAACTCTCTCCGGATTTCAGCTCATCAAAGCGGGCAAAAACGGTGGGGTGCTTTTGTCTGGGTTCAATTACAGTTACATCAAGGATGTTTTCATTTAATTCTTCCATTGTTTTAAAGTTTAATGATTAGGCCGTAAAAGAAATAAACAATTTTTACTATTAAAAGTAATTAAGTACTTTTATTCTTTATAAAGTACAGTAAACCATATCGGATTATCTGTAATAATTGCATTTACAATGTTTGGACTTTACCGCCTTTTCTAAGCAAAAAAAACTGTAAAGCCATGTCTAAAACTCTTCTTTAACTATTAATTGTTTGTCAACACTCAGATTCAGGAGTTGTTGCTCGATGGCATCCATCATTGGGGGAGGGCCACACACATAAAAATGCTTCTTCAAATCAATACCGCATTGTTTCAGGAAATCTTCGGTAATCAACCCATGTGCGTATTCTTTGGTTTTTTCATCAGATAGAATGTTAATGAAATTAACACCTAATATTTTTTTGAACTCTACTTCGTTAATGATATCGGTCTTTGCTTTGTTGGCAAAAATAAGTTTGTTGTTTCCAATCTCATTTTTGGAATAGAGAGATCTTAAAATAGAAATAAATGGAGTAACCCCAGCACCTCCCGCGATAAAAGTTCCTTCTCCTTTATAGCCTATGGTCCCCCATGAATCTCCAATAATCAATTCGTCATTTGGCTTCAGGCTCAGCAGCTCATTGGTCATTCCTTTGTGAGAAGAATAAGTTTTGATAGTAAATTCAAGGTATCCATCGCTCGGAAGACAGGTAAAAGTGAATGGCCTTAACTCCTTTTTCCAGCCCTCTTTGTTGATGGCTACTTCAGTGGCTTGCCCAGGCTCGAAATTGTATTGTTTTGGTTTCTCCGTTACTATTTTAAGTACATCGTGTGTAGTTTTCTCTACTGATTTAACCTTTACTAAATGCTGTTCCATAATTATATTTCTATTAATCCTTAAAATTTTAAGCCGTACCAATAAGAGGATACTTATAAGAACGGGCCTTTGAAGGTAATCTCCATTATGTGTAACCCAAAAAACTCCAAATTCCTTCCATTTGGATACAAGAAAAGTAAAAAATAAAGCATATCTCGAATTATAACCATGCCCTGGCCTAACCTAACAGTCAATTTTTCTTCATGGATGGCGGTTAAACCCAATACCTAACACAGCATAATTGATAAATCCAGGGATCACACCAACCCTAAAAGGATATAGATTATCAAATTACCTCCTTAGGTCAATTAGTGTTACTCTTGCTGGAATTTTTGTTTTTATTCTACAATTTTTGTTTCAACTTATTGCCCTTAAGGCATAGAATGAAAAATGTCAATATTTTAATGGCAGCCATTCGTTTATTACATCATTTTAGAAACAAGTATATATTTTAATCTATTAATCAATGAAATATCTTTCCTTCATACTTTTCACTTTTCTATGGGCACATTCTTTTGCACAGCAGTGGCCCATCGAGTTGATGACCAAGCCAGAGCGGACTTCTTATCAGGAAACATCTACGTATACTGAGGTGATGAATTTTATATCCGATGTCAAAAAAGGTTCTGATAATATCACACAAATTTCTATGGGCAAAAGTCTGGAGGGAAAAGAAATTCCAGTGTTGATTTTGGCCAATCCAAAAGTCTCAACTCCAGCTGAAGCAAAAGCAAGTGGCAAACCTATCATTTATATTCAGGGGAATATTCACTCCGGTGAGGTAGAAGGAAAGGAAACGATACAAATTTTGTTGCGCGAGATTCTTCACGGAGAGAAAGCACATCTATTACATAATCAAATCATTTTGTTTGCCCCTATTTACAATACCGATTCAAACGATAAATTTGGAACAGACAACAGGCCATCACAAGAAGGAAGCCCTATTGAAACAGGTCTCCGTCAAAATAGTCAGGGTTTAGATTTGAATCGTGATGGAATTAAAATGGAAGCTATGGAAACCAACGGGCTCATTCAAAATATTATTGTGCCCTGGGACCCAACTTTGTTTGTCGACTTACACACCACCAATGGAACATGGCATGGATATTCATTGACCTGGGCGCCAAGTTATCATTATGCCGGAGAAAAAACTCCCTATGATTTTACTTGGGACAAGTTGCTACCCGAAGTTACGAACAAGGTGTTAGAAAAAAATAAAATATATCTAGGGCCTTACGGGTATTATTTTACCAATCAGGGTTGGCCGGCTAAGTCAATTGCGACTTACAATCATCACCCACGGTATTTAGTCAATCAATTTGGCTTACGCAATCGTATGGCGGTTTTAAGTGAGGCGTTTGCACATGAGCGATTGTATCAACGCATCAATTCAACTCATGCATTTGCTACAGAAATATTGGAGTTCACTAATAAGCATGGAAAAGAAATGATGGCTGTCAATGCAAAAGCAGAAGCAAGTGCAATTGCTTTGGTGAAAGAACAAGGAGGAAAAGTGAAGAAGGGTGTTCGCTTTAAAATGTCGCCATTGGAAAAACCAATTGAGAAATATCGCACCTATGATTACTATACAGTGAAAGACAACGATGGGAAAACTTCTTATTTGAGAGCACCTAATATTATTGAGCTTGATAATGTGGTAAACTATAGTGCATTTGAAGCTACTGTTGAAAGCACATTACCAAAAGGCTATATCATACCAGCTGAATTTGAATTCATTGCGAAGCATTTAGAGAAGCAAGGTGCTACGGTAACGAAATTAACCAAACCTGTTCGGGCAACTGGTGAAACATTTTTGGTAAAAGCGTACACCCTTGCAGATCGCGAATTTGAAAAACATAAAATGGCCACTGTAGAAGGTGACTTCGTTACAGAAACCTTTCGTGCAAAGAAAGGAGATTATCTTGTAGACCTTGCCCAGCCATTGGCAAACCTGATCTTTTATATGCTCGAACCACAATCTGATGATGGGCTCGTTACATGGAATTTCTTTGATGACTACTTTGAAAAGAACGGAGTTAACAAAGTGCCAGTAAAGTATCCGGTCTTTAAATACGTTGAAATAAAATAATTGACGCTACAATTTATCCCCTTTCTGTATTGGGCTGGCCGGTTACGCAGTTCTTTTATATTGAAGGAAAGAGGTTTTTTGTTTTCAGTTCAATAAGTAAAAAAGTACGCTCTTGTAAACCTTTTAGCTGAACCTCAGCATGAAAAGACTTACAAGAGCGTATTTTTTTGAATGGATAGGTTTATATCCAATACTTAGTAAGTTTCAGAAACCTTATCCTTTGGTAGGTCTTGGTGCCCATTTATCATAAGGCGTCATGTCGAATTTGTTTACTTCGTCCATGGTTAAACCAAGAGCTTTTGCCACACCTTCACCATATTCCGGGTCTGCTTTAAAACAGTTTCTGATATGTCGAACCTGAATAAATTTGTCTGCACCACCTATTTGAGCAGCAGTGTTTTTAAATAGTAAATCTGCTTTGCCATCAGATTTAATAATGCGGAACAAATCGCCCGGTTGAGTGAAGTAATCTTCATCATCATCCCTGAAATTGTGGGCATAAGCACTACCATCCAATTCCAAAGGTGGTTCCTGTGCATCAGGCTGTTCTTGCCACTCACCATAACTATTTGGCTCATAATGCTTGGCACCGCCATAGTTTCCATCCACACGCATGGCTCCATCTCTATGATACGCGTGATACGGACACGTAGGTTTATTTACAGGAATTTGATAATGATTTACGCCCAGCCTGTAACGTTGTGCATCTCCATAAGAAAATAATCTTCCTTGTAGCATTTTATCAGGAGAGAACCCGATTCCAGGAACGATATTCGTTGGGTTGAAGGCGGCTTGTTCTACATCCTGAAAATAGTTTTCAGGATTTCTGTTCAACTCAAATTCACCAACGGGAATAAGTGGAAAATCTTTTTTTGACCAGACTTTGGTCAAGTCAAAAGGATGGAAACGGTAGGTTTTCGCTTGTTCTTCGGTCATTACCTGAATAAACATTTTCCATTTCGGAAAATCTTTTCTCTCAATTGCATCAAATAGGTCTCTTTGTGATGACTCCCTGTCCATCCCAACTATTTTCATTGCCTCTTCATCAGACAGGTTTTTAATTCCCTGTTGGCTTACGAAATGAAACTTCACCCAATGTCTGATATTTCCTTTGTTGATAAAACTATAAGTATGACTACCAAAGCCATGCATATTTCTGTATCCTTTTGGAATACCACGATCACTCATTGTTATGGTAACCTGATGCAAGGATTCAGGAAGCAATGTCCAGAAATCCCAGTTATTATTGGCACTCCTTAAATTGGTTTTTGGGTCACGCTTCACAGCATGGTTTAAGTCAGGGAACTTCATCGGATCGCGAAAGAAAAATACGGGAGTATTATTTCCAACCAGATCCCAGATTCCTTCTTCGGTATAAAACTTAAGTGCAAAACCTCTAATATCTCTTTCGGCATCCGCAGCTCCTCTTTCTCCAGCAACGGTAGAAAATCGGCTAAACATTTCTGTCTTTTTTCCGACTTTACTAAAGATTTGTGCCTTAGTGTATTTCGTAATGTCATGCGTTACAGTAAAAGTTCCAAAAGCACCTGAGCCCTTTGCGTGCATTCTTCTTTCTGGAATTACCTCACGGTCAAAGTTTGCCATTTTTTCAAGAAACCAGGCATCCTGCATCAACATGGGGCCACGTGGCCCAGCGGTTTGCACATTCTGATTATCTGGAACAGGTGATCCGGTCTGCCTAGTGAGTTTTGATTCTTTTTCTTTCATTTCTCTTCGTTTTTAAAATGATCTATCCAAAAAATGAAGTTACAATATTTTCTATACTTATTAAATGAGTTCGATAAGTAATAAATATAAGTATTGTCACTATTCAACCTATCACACAAAAGCGAGGTGAGGCTCGTAAGCACTTTCAGGTACTCACTTATGCACATGACTCATAGCTTCCATGCAATAGTTTGTCACCAGTTAAATTTGCTAGTAAAACAACTTATGGAAAATATAACACCTGATTTCAATATGGTACTGTTACATATTGGCATTGATGTGCACAAAAAACAGTGGACTGTCACAATCCTTGTAAAGGGTGTACACCATCGAACCTTCAGCCAGCCGCCAAGACCCGATGCGCTAAAAACCTACCTTGATAAATGGTTTCCCAATGCCAGGGTATACTGCGCATACGAAGCTTCTAAATTTGGTTTTTGGATCTGCCGTGAATTATTATCTTATGGCTATGAATGCATTGTAATCAATCCGGCAGACATCCCTACTTCCAGTGAAGAAAGAACCAACAAAACAGATTCCAGGGATAGCAGGAAAATTGCCAGATTATTAAAATCCGGATTGCTTCGCGCAATCCACTTGCCCGACCAACAGACAGAAACTGATAGGCAGCTATTTAGATTTCGGAAGAAATTGTGGGGCGACCTGGTGCGTGTGAAGAATCGAATTAAAGACAAGTTTATTTTCGCTGGCATATCCATACCTGCTGAATTCGATACCAGCTATTGGACAAAGGCATTTCTTCAGTGGCTTAAAGAGGTTGATCTACCTAACGCCAGATTACGCATCACTTTGAATTTACTCCTAGAGCAGTATCATTTCTTATACCGGCATTTCCTTAAGACCTCCATTGAGGTAAGGAAATTACAAAGCGTTGAACGGTATAAAGTTGATGCCAAACTCCTTCGTACCATACCAGGTATTGGACCTCTTACCACTGTACAAATCTTAACTGAATTACAGGACATCAAGCGATTTGAAAACTTCAAAAAACTGAACAGCTTTATTGGCTTTAAGCCAATGGTACACGCCAGTGGTGATCACGACTGGCGAGGGCGAATGACTTATCGAAGGCACAAGGCTTTGCGCAGTGCGCTTGTAGAATGCGCGTGGACTTCTATCATCAAAGATCCGGCTATGCAACAACGTTACGCAGACCTTAAGAAAAGACTTACCCCAAAAAGAGCCATTATCATTATCGCCAGAAAACTTCTGTCAAGAATATATTATGTGTTAAAAAACCAGAAACCTTATGAACTAGGAATTAGATAATAATTACATTTAAAGGATTACAAGCAATTGAATTGCGAGTAAGGAATAAACCCAGGACCACTTAACATTATGTGAGACTTGTTCTCTCCCCTTATAGTATGTGGCCTGGGTTTTCAAAACCACCCTATCAGAAATCAGAACTACGATTAGCTTTGGTATTTAATCAAATTCTTTAAAAATTAGCGAAAAATCAATACAATCTCAGGTGACGACCACCCGCCTGCGTGTATACATCATGTTGGCGGTAGTTATTTATATCAGTTCCCTTTTTCGGGCCACCTCAATTAGAA